>Ga0247815_10002843_pt1 | contig 12673 bp, 7 predicted proteins | sample UWRJL194509B1_FD_181014 | JGI IMG/M metagenome (GOLD analysis project Ga0247815, IMG submission 181014) | Plant litter microbial communities from Arlington Agricultural Research Station in Wisconsin, United States - UWRJ-L194-509B-1 | ecosystem: Environmental > Terrestrial > Plant litter >... | reverse complement strand
GATTATGGGGCATACCCATTATCAAGACTTTCACTTTTGGAATCAACGCATCATTTAAGTAGTCTCCGTCAATTAAACTTAGCATTATGAAAAATCAACTTACCTACATACTGATACTTTCCTTCTTCCTTACTGGTTGCAGCAAGGAATTCACAGATCTGAGCCCAATTTCGCAACGTAACGTAAACGCGTTTTACCGGAATGGTGATGATATGATCATTGCAGTAAATGCGGCTTATAAAGCGTTACAGATGAACGGAACCTATAATCAGAGTTATTGGTTATTAAATGAGATGCGTTCTGATAATACCGATGGTGGTTTTGATCAGACTGGTCTGGGGGCCGATCTCAATATTCTTGATAACTTTGGTGAAAATGCCGCTACCTCAGAATTGGTTACTGCAGCATACCTGGATTCATATGTTGGCGTTAGCCGATGCAATTTAATTTTAAGCAGGATTGATGCCGTGCCGATGGCGGATGATCTAAGAAACAGGATTAAGGGTGAATCACTTTTCCTCCGTGCATTATTCTATTATAACCTCGCGGTAGATTTCGGTCGGATACCACTGGTTTTAAAAGAAATCTCAGTAGACGAAGGAAAAAGTTATCCTCAGGTTCCGGCGGCTGATGTATACAAACAGCTGGTAACTGATCTAGTTCAGGCTGAAGGTTACCTTCCTGTACGATATGGAAGTGCAGACGTTGGGAGGGCAACAAAAGGAGCAGCCGCGACTCTGCTTGCCAAAATATACCTAACGATGGGCAACAATGCAGATGCTGTCCCTGTATTACGCAGGGTAATTAGTACCTATGGTTATTCATTAGTTACCAGTTATGCAAGAATCTGGGGTATAGCCAATGAAAACAATGTAGAATCTGTTTTTGAAGTACAATTCAAAGGAGGCGGTACAAATACAGGTAATGCATTCACAAATGCATTTTCCGCCTTGCTTATACAAAGCACAGGAAGTTACAAAAACCGCCCGACTGCAGATATGGAAGCTGCCTACGAAAAGGGTGACCAGCGTCTTACGGCGTCAATGAACCCGCTTAACGGACCATTGAGTGTAAACCGTTTTATTTTGAAGTACGGAACAACCACTGCTTACAACGAAGGGGATGCAGATTACAACTTCATTGTATTGCGTTATGCAGATGTACTGCTGATGCTGGCCGAAGCACTTGGCGAAACAACAGAATCCTACGCACTGATAAATCAGGTGCGCACAAGAGCTGGATTAGCTGGATTGAGCGCAGCTTCCCCTGGAACATTTACAGATAAACTTTTACACGAAAGAAGAGTAGAGCTGGCCTTTGAAAACCATAGGTGGCCAGACCTGCTGCGCTTCGGCAAAGCAAGAGAGGTAATGGTAGCCCAGGGTAAAACACCACGGCTGTTGTTTTTGATACCACAAAGAGAGCTGGATATCAACTCCACCTACACACAAAATCCCTTATAAATTTATTGAAGAGAACCCATCAGGCTGATGGGTTCATAAATATAGAATGTATGCGAATGAACAAGTTCAATTTTATTAGTTCAGTGTGCTGTTTGGCCCTTGCCATGGTATTCATCCGTTACGATGTACAGGCGCAGGCACCGGCAAAACCTTCATCAGGAAAAGTTCTACAGGACCTAAAACGGCTTAATGTACTGGGTAATGTGCTGTATCTTGCTGCACATCCTGATGACGAAAATACCACCCTGATTGCTTATATGGCCAATCATAAATTGTACCACACAGGCTATCTGGCTTTGACCAGAGGCGATGGCGGCCAAAACCTCATAGGCCCGGAAATCCGTGAACGCCTTGGCATCATCCGCACCCAGGAATTATTGCAGGCACGACGTACCGATGGCGGTTACCAGTTTTTCACCCGGGCAAACGACTTCGGATTTTCTAAAAACCCGGAAGAAGTATTCAGCATATGGAACCGCGAGAAACTTCTTGCAGATGTAGTCTGGGTTATCAGAAATTTCAAACCGGATGTAATAATTACCCGTTTCCCAAAAGATTCAAGGGCCGGTCATGGCCAGCATAGCGCATCTTCCATTTTGGCCGAAGACGCTTTTGTGGCAGCTGCAGACCCAAAACGCTTTCCAGAGCAACTGAAATATGTCGAGGTATGGCAGGCTAAACGTTTATTATGGAATATCAGTTCCTGGGCATTTAAGGATCCCAAAGAATTTGAAAAAATAGCTCCAAGCTTAATCAAAGTAGATGTGGGTGTATATAATGCGCTGCTCGGTAAATCTTACGGTGAAATATCGGCCGACAGCCGCAGCATGCACAAGAGTCAGGGATTTGGTTCTACCGGCAGCCGCGGAACCTCACTTGATTATTTCCAGCATACGCTTGGCGAGCCTGCAAAAACCGACCTGTTTGAAGGTATCAATACTACCTGGACAAGGGTGAACAATAGTTCTAAAGTTGCACAGTCAATAGCCAAAGCGATTGCAGCCTATAAACCTTCGGAACCGGCAGCGGTTATACCGGAACTGTTAACAGCCCGGACCGAGCTGGAAAAATTGCCGGAAAGTTTCTGGAAAAAACGGAAAATGGATGAGATCCAGGATGTGATTAAAGAGGCAACAGGTTTGTACATGGAAGCCACCGCAGGCAACTATGCCATCACTCCCGGACAATCTTTAACCGTCCATGTTGAAGTAATTAACAGGTCGGTTTCACCGTTGAAAATCAATTCGATTACATTCCCCTTTCAAAGCAAGGATTCAACAGTGAATGTAACCCTTAGCAATTCAATAGATAAAGATTTTAAGTCAACAGTTAAAGTACCTGAAGACATCACTTTCACCCAACCCTACTGGTTGCAGAGAAAAGATTCCCTGGGTATGTTTTTTATTAAAAACCAGAAGGACGTGGGGCTACCTGAGAATAATCCGGCAGCAAAAGTTACGCTGAATATGAGTATGGGGGGACAAAAATTCAGCTATACAATACCGGTTCAATACAAACACAATGACCCGGTTAACGGCGAACTTTTCCAGCCACTGGCTGTTACACCACCGGTTTTCGCCAATATTGCAGAGAACGTTTATGTTTTTGCCAATAAAGATCCAAAGCAGGTAACCGTTTTTGTGAAGGCTGGAAAACCGAACGTAAAAGGCAATGTATCCCTTAAACTTGAAAAAGGATGGCGGGCAGAACCATCGTCGGCGCCTTTTGAGATTGCAGCGGAAGAAGCCGAGCAAACTGTACAGTTTACGTTATTCCCTCCTTCAGAGGCTAGTGAAGCCAATATCCAGGCAGTTGTTAGTGTTGACGGTAAAGAATACAATCAAGGAATCAACACCATCAATTATAATCATATTCCAGTACAGGTATTACTCCCTGACGCAACCGCTAAAGTAGTCAAGCTCGACCTTATCAAGAAAGGAAAACAGATAGGCTACCTGATGGGGGCCGGAGACGAAGTTCCCCGCTCCCTGCAGCAGATTGGTTACGAAGTGACATTACTTACCGATGCGGATGTGAATCCCGAAACCCTGAATAAATTTGACGCCGTTATCCTCGGTGTACGTGTATACAATACCCTTGACCGGATTAACCTGTACCATAGCAAGCTGATGGAATATGTAAAAAACGGAGGTAATCTTATTGTTCAGTACAATACCAACGGCAACCTGAAAATGAACCCTGGCCCCTTCCCTATGAAACTTTCTACAGACAGGGTTACTGTCGAAGGTGCTGAAGTAAGGTTCCTCTTACCTGACCACCCGGTATTGAATACACCAAACAAAATCACCGCTACTGATTTTGAGGGCTGGGTTCAGGAACGAGGTTTGTATTTTCCGAGTGAGTGGAGCAATGAATACCAGGCAATTATTTCATCAAATGATCCTGGGGGGCCACCACTAAATAGTAGTCTTCTGGTAGCCAAATATGGCAAAGGAAATTTTATTTATACCGGTCTTTCCATGTTCAGGGAATTACCAGCTGGAGTACCGGGTGCATACCGCCTGTTCACTAACCTGATTTCACTGGGAAAATAATAAAAAACCAACAAAGCCTAATAGCGGCTACATAGAGAAAAGACCTGTTGTATTTGGCATAATGTGCATAGCGCACAGCAGACCATATACAACAGGTCTTTTTGTTTGAAGTTTAATGAATCATCTTAATGATTCCTTTGAATTTTTATATAATAAAGTTAATTTTATACGATATAGTTAATGCGTATATAAAAACGGGGATTTATTTTATTTTTGCAATCTAAAGACAAGTGAATGGTTAAAATTTTTGTTGGCGGACTGCCACCTGAAGTTTCAGAAATAGATTTGGTGACATTTATCAGCAATTATGCGGAAGTAGTTACCATCAAAATGGTGCGCGATAAGGTGAGTCAGAAATCCAAAGGTTATGCCTTCCTGGAGATGAAGAATCAAAACGAAGCAGAGAAAGCAGTATCATCATTAAATGAGATGATATGGAAAGGAAATACGCTTACGGTTAAAATTTCCGAAGGCGTTGCGGTGAAGCCGCAGGTTAAACGTTTTAAACCGGGCAATCCTGTAAAAACAAAACGGCCCAGAATTTAAAACGGGTAGTGCCTTAATTTATATGCGGTTGTTATCCCTCACTGAGGACAGAGTAACAACCGCCTTTTTCGTTCAGGAAGCAGTTAAAAAGAAGGCGTACTTTTATTCGCTTAAGCTTGCTTAACCAATTGGATGTTACCAAAGATTCTCACTTCATCTCCTATAATCAATTTCCCGGCATCTGTTTTTCCTTCCCAGTCAAGACCAAAATCTTTTCTGCTAATTTTTCCGCGCACAGTGAAACCGGCCTTTTTCTGTCCGCAAACATCAACAGCGGTTCCACCAAACTCGCCCTGCAGCGTCACTTGCCTGGTAGTACCTTTAATAGTCAGCTTACCCTCAAGCCGATAATCATTCCTAAGCCCGGAAAGTATTGTACGAGGTTCCATGCCCATCTTTTCAAATTTTACACCTTCGAATGTCAGGAATTGAAAATTCTCCACATCAAAAAATGCTGCAGACCTTAAATGCACATCCCTTGATTGATTATTTGTACTTAAAGATTCCAGATCTGCATCGAACTTCAGTTCATTTACATTTCCAAAATCATTCCCCTCGGTTTGAACATCCAGGTTAAATCCGGTAACGGAACCAGTTATCTCACTAATCATCAAATGTTTTACCTTAAAAAACAATTCGCTATGTGTTGGATCAGCTTTCCATGTAGTTGTCATGTCTTTGTGTTTAGTATGATTATCTGTACAATTGCGAATGAGCCAATTAATACAGTTGAGTTAGTATTCCATATTGCACCTGCAATAGGTAATGTCACAAGCCTGGGCTTTCAGTTAATAAACTGACAGCTAACTTAATTATACAAAGCTAAGCTGACTCACCGCCAGATCATATCCCCAATAACGGGCGGATGATGGACACATTGAGTGACTGAAGTATTGTAACTCTTCTTGAAAATCCGAACTGGAATACAATGACAGACCAGAAATACCTCTCATTGGTTTTATGACAAATAATTTTGTAGTTTAAGGGACCAATCTACATTATGCGTTATAGCTTATTCTTGATACTTACGGTTTTTCTCATACTTTCCAAAACTAAGATTGCGTGCGCTCAGGTAGCAAAGAACAAACTATCTTATACGCTATCGCTAATCCGGATGGATCTAAACGATGAAGAAAATGGAAAAACTATCGAAAATTATGTAGCTGCTTTTTCTCCTCAGACTGATAGCGTTATAATATATAAATGGAATAAGACCGACGGAGAAAATCCTTCCAAATACACGTTTTGGGCAAAGAAGGATCGCTCAGGCAACGCCATTCGCTTTTTGAGTTCTGATGGCGCCGATATTCTGGTTAGTTTTTTAACCGGTCACCGGTTGGGTGTAAATGCTGATATATACTTTCTCAATGCAGCGTATTATGACTATTTGAAGCAAAAATTATTACTGCAAAAATCTGTATTGGATCTGGCTTTTTTTTTAAAGGATGGCTATGGCGACTATGCCCCTTATCTTGAGATTTTAACTGGAAAAAACTGGCGAAATCAAAAAGAAAATCCCGATCACAAAATCCTCTCAGTCGAAGTCAAAAACAAAAATTATCAAACTGAAGATCAATACCATCAATGGAGGGCTGTTTACACCTACAACCGCAGCGGAATTTTGAAAGCTATAAGCGGGCAATACTATGATAAAAAACTGTTCCTTATTAATAATAATGAACTGGTCTACAAAATCAGGCAGAACCTTGACAGGTCCTCAATTGAAACGGAAACCTACCAAAACAGGAAGACCCTGCGAGACTCTGCTGTAGTAAACTGGACACAGCTGAGCACGGCAAAAGACTTCCATTATTCAATAACACAATTGACACTAAGACTTCTCAGCGTGGAACAAAAGCCTGCTAACTTCGAAAAGATTTGTAAACTGTTAAACGTAAACAAATAGTCTTGTCGGATAGAGTCTCCTTCTTCAGATCCATTAAATTATAATTCATTATATCCTTTTTCACGCCAGACTTAAAATATCTTGCGCTTCACGCAAATACCGTCTATATACAAGAGAAAGTAAAATGAGAAATTTCGACAAAAAGTTGAACAAAATCTGTACACGCTTTTGCTTTTCTTTGAACCACAGTCAGACATTTATAATTTATTGCCGCTCCCTCCATTCGCCGATTTCATTCGCAAAAGCTAAAGTAACCTGACTGGCTATAACTCAAGTAGCGCATTTAAACCAAATATATAACCTAATAAATTATTTATGATTAAACTATACTCATTTCTGAGCAACGGTCGATCGGTACTACAACAATTTTTTTTCCTCTACTTTTGCACATTTCTGTTGCCGCTAACTGTGCTGGCTCAAAATAATGTACGGGGTGTTGTGACCGACGCTACGACCGGTGAAGTCCTTACGGGTGTAACAGTACGAATTGAAAATACCAGAACAGGCACAAGTACCGACAGCAAAGGCGTATTTAAGCTGCAGGTACCAGTGAATTCGGTATTATTATTTTCCTATACAGGATATGATCCACAATCAGTTACAGTTGGCGATAAAAACGATTTGGAAATAAAACTTGCCCAGGGAAGCAAAGCACTGGAAAACATTGTGGTGATTGGATATGGGGTAATGAAAAAGAAAGACCTTACTGGATCCATAACCCAAATCCGGCCGGACAAGATTGCTGATCAGAATCCCAATATCACTCAGGACATTATACGGGGAACCCCAGGTGTAACAGTCGGTCTAGATCCTTCTGCCAAGGGCGGTGGGAGCATTCAAATCCGAGGACAACGTTCTGTTTATACCGACGGGGGACATAATGATCCCTTGCTTATATTGGATGGCACCATATTTTACGGTGAGCTTTCTGAAATCAACCCAGATGACATAGAGCAGATCGATGTGCTGAAGGATGCTTCTGCAGCAGCGGTTTACGGAGCTAAATCTGCCAATGGTGTACTCATCATAAGTACTAAAAAAGGCAAGAAAGGTAAGCCTGTAATCAACTTCACATCTAATCTTGGTATAGTTACAATGGGTGCAAATCGTAACGTGTTCGGCCCCGAAGGTTATATGCAGTATCGCCAGGATTGGTATACCGCCGCTACATATGGGGTAAATCCAACAACAGGTAACTATGAAGCCTATCAGGCTGCTTCACAAACTCAACCGGGATATTATGCCAGGCCTTCAGATTTATCAAAATTTGGTGTTTCAGTGGATCAGTGGCGGACGTATTCTACTAATACATCGGGTGCTACTGACAATGAAATCTGGGCTAAACGTCTGCTTCTGGACGGCGTTACCTTATCAAATTTCTTGTCCGGACAAAGTTTTGACTGGTATAAGCACAGTTTTAGAAACGGATTAAATCACGATCATAACCTTAGCGTGTCCGGTGCAAGCGACCGGATTAACTACTATATGTCTTTCGGCTACCTGTCAAACGAAGGTGTTGTAGTTGGTAACGACTATTCGGCAGTGCGGTCCAATTTAAAAGTAGAAGGGAAAATAACCAATTGGCTTGAAATTGGTGCCAATGTGAATTTTCAACACCGTACCGATGGTGACCTGGCAGTGAACTGGGACAAGCAAATAAGGTCAAATTCGCCATTTGCAAGTTATAAAGACGCAAGTGGCGCACTCGCAGTAAATCCTATGGGTGATAGTTTTGTAGCTAATAGAGGCTACAACTATGATTTTGACCGCAATTATCTTGCTTTGGACAAAGGATATACTGTATTCAACACCATCCTCACTGCCAGGGTTAAACTGCCATTCAATATAACCTATTCATTCAATGGCGCTCCACGTTACCAATACTTCCACGATCGCTATTGGGAATCTGCCAATCACCCAAATTGGAAAGGTACTAACGGATTGGTAAATCGCGAAGCCTCCGAGCGATTTGACTGGTCACTCAACAATACTATCAATTGGGAGCATCAATTTGGGAATAAGCACCGCTTCGCTGTAACGCTTGTGCAGGAAGCAGAGAAAAGACATAGGTGGATGGACAGGATCGAAGCACGCAACATATTACCTAGCGATGTCCTCGGATATCATGAAACGTATTATGGCGACAAAAACAAAAGTAGCTACGACAGCGACGATATCAAGGAAACAGCCGACGGTATGCTGGCCCGTTTATTTTACGCTTATGACAACCGTTATATGCTAACCACATCGGTCCGTCGCGACGGATATTCTGCCTTCGGGGCATCCAATCCAAGGGCAACATTTCTCTCTACAGCATTTGGATGGACATTCACCAATGAGAAATTTTTTAAGTGGAAGGCAATGAGTTCTGGTAAGCTGAGGGTTTCATGGGGGCAGAATGGGAACCGCTCGCTAAATAATCCCTATATCGCACTGGCAAATCTTGGTGCTGGCGCTGGAGCCACGATGGGCTACATAGACGCAAGTGGAAATCTGATACAATACAGGTACCTGTTAATGGACCGGCTCGCTAATCCCCAGTTAAGCTGGGAAAAAACAGAAGCATTCAACACAGGCCTGGATTTTGGTTTTTTTAATGAGCGTATTACAGGATCCTTCGATTTTTATATAACACCTACTGTAGACATGATTATGAACCGCTCCCTACCTGATTTTGCCGGGGTAGGTAATATCACCACCAATCTGGGAAAGGTAGAAAACAGAGGAGTGGAATTCTCCATCAACTCCAGGAACATTTATAACAATACATTTTCCTGGAATACCACTTTTGGATTTTCCAAATACAAAAACATCATTAAAAATCTCTACTACATATATGATAATGTACTTGATGCGTCCGGAAACGTAATTGGTACGAAAGAACGTGACGATATTTCCAATGGCTGGTTTATCGGACAACCAATTAATGTCATATGGAATTACCGCGTAACAGGTATTTGGCAGGCAAACGAGGTAGAAGAGGCAAAGAGGTATGGACAACGTCCGGGCGACCCTAAAGTAGCAAATAATTATACCGCAGACGATAAAAAAAATGCAGATGGGAGTATTACACCTGTCTACAACAATAATGACAAGGAATTTCTGGGACAAACCAATGCACCAATTATGATGTCCCTCCGTAACGATTTTTCATATAAGAGTTTCAATTTTTCCTTTAACATGTACTCTTACTGGGGCCATAAAAGTTTGAATGGTGCTTTCCTGAACCAGACAAACAGTAACTCCGAACTAACCTTCCTGTGGAATGCTTTCGAGAGGGAATATTGGACGCCTGAGAATCCTACCAATGACTTTGCACGTCTGGACGCTAAGGGTCCAGCGGGCGTAAACGCGCCGAATATGCTTATTGACCGCTCCTTTATACGCCTGGAAAATGTAACTATCGGTTATACCCTGCCTGCCAAACTAGTATCGAAAGCAAGAATAGAAAAATTAAAGATCTACAGTTCGGTGCGAAACGTCGCAGTTTGGGCCAGGGATAAAAACTGGAAATACTGGGATGTCGAGACCGGAACTATAGCTCCAAGGATTTTCACATTTGGAATAAACGCATCTTTTTAAACATAAGAATATGAATAAAAAATACACTAAAAAACCCTACCGGGCCATCTTTATATTTGCTGTGATTGCAGCAACTTTATTAGGTTGCAAAAAGAATTTTCTGGAGCCAGATCCATTATCGTTCTTTGAACCAGACGCAACTTTCACAACGCAGAGCGGTTTAGATGCAGCAATGGCTATTAGTGACCGTCATTTGCGTTCCTATTGGACATATACTTCGGTTGTGGACCTGGGACGGCCATTGAGCACGGAGTATATGTTTTCGGATGTGGCAGTGGCCGGCAAAACAGATGATGGTAATATATTTGCGGATATCGCTACCCGTCTAACGCCTACCGATATGCCTGAACGCCTTCCATTCTTTTGGGGTGAAACCTACAATGGTATTAAATATGCAAACACCATACTCACCTACGTGGACAAAGTTGAAGGTCTAAGTGAGGCCGTTAAAAATGAGTATCGCGGCCGGGCACTTTTCCACCGCTCTTTCCGCTACATGGCCCTAACCTTTCAATTTAAGGATGTGCCCCTGATAACAAAGTTGCTAACATCTCCCAAGATTAACTATAAGTCTACAAAACGTGAGGCTATTTTACAATTTATTACCGCTGATATGGAAAAGGCAGTTAGCTGGGTACCCAATCAATCACAGATGAGCTTAACGGGTTTGGTTAACAAAGGGGCATGCCGCCAGTTGCTATTGAAATGTTATTTGGCAACAGGTCAGTGGGATAAGGCAATTGCCCAGGCTGATACATTGATTAACAATTCCGGCTATTCTCTAATGAATGGTAATTTTGGCACATTCATCAGTCCCTACGCAAATGTATGGCCAGTTACCCGTAATGTGATATGGGATTTGCACCGGCCCGAAAACAAGGTGATCGGTGCTAACAAAGAGGCTATTCTGGTGATGATCAACCGGAACAACACCGATATGGGAATAAACTTAAATGCGGTACGAAACTGGGGTCCGATGCTGGATAATAGTGCCACAACAACACCAGATGGTAAACAGGCTGTGAGGTTTTATGCCCCAGCAAATTCCAGTTATCGTGCGCTTTATGACTATAACCGCGCTTTAGGACGGGGAATTGCTGTCATCCGTCCGACTTATTATGCTCAAAAAGGTGTTTGGAACCTAAACAGTATCAATGATCAAACAGACCTGCGACATAATACTGCTGTTGGAAATTGGGTTACTATGGAGTCACTCAGATACAACGATCCAACCAGTACTAATTATGGACAAAACCTTCGTCTCCGTAGCACTAGCGGAACGCTCTTGTGCAAGGATACTATCCGTAACTGGTTTGATTATCCGCATTATAAATATTATATCGAAGATCCCATCGCCACTCAAAATCCAAATAGTGCTGACCACCGGGGCGGCGCAGGCGATTGGTATTTCTACCGCCTTGCAGAAACCTATCTGTTGCGTGCAGAAGCTAAATATTATAAAGGCGACATCGCAGCTGCGACTGAGGATGTCAATGTGATTAGAAGACGTGCACAATGTAGCCGGCTATATGCAAGCGTAAATATTGGTGATATCATGAGCGAACGTGCCAGGGAACTCAATATGGAGGAATGGCGGTTCACCGAACTTAGCCGGGTATCATACAGTCTGGCCTTAAGCGGTAAGGCTGATGAATGGGGAAATGTATATAATGCAGAGAATTTATCACAAAATAGTTATTGGTATCAAAGGATACAGCACTACAATGATTTTTATAACAAAGGTAAAGTAACGGTAAGAAACCGATCATATACCATCGCACCATACAATATCAGCTGGCCTATTCCTCAAAATGAAATTGATGCCAATGGAGGGGCAAAACTGCACCAGAACTTTGGCTATAGCGGTTATGATGCTGCTGTACCTGTCTGGCAAACCTGGCAGGAAGCCGTAGCGGATGAAGATTCACATTAACGGTACAAGTCCTGCTTAAAGTCAACATTAGCAAATTTCAAAATCACTTCTCATGTATACAAAACTATTGGCACTATTACTTTTGGTTCCTTCCCACTTTTTATTTGCGCAGAAAAGTTCACTTTCTAACTTTCCAAACGGATATACGCCACAGGAGGTTGGGAAACGGCTAGCATACCGCTTCGTAGATGGAAAGCACATGCTCCATGCGGGAAAATGGATCAGTTATCCGGAAACATTTAATTGGACGGGCGCACTTAAGTTTGCGTTCATCACTCAGGATACAGCACTGACACGGCTATTGAAAAACAAATTTGAACCTTTATTTACCTCGGAAAAAGCACTATTACCCATCATGAACCATGTCGACCTTAACATGTTTGGAAGCCTTCCGCTTGAATTCTATCAAACTATCAATGACAAAAGATATCTGGAACTCGGATTGCCCTATGCAGATACACAATGGAGCTTGCCTGAAAATGCAAGTATTAAACAAAAAGGTTGGGAAGAAAAAGGCTATTCGTGGCAAACGCGTCTCTGGATTGATGATATGTACATGATTACAATCGTTCAAACCCAAGCCTATAAAGTAACAAAAGACAAAAAATATATAGACCGGGCCGCCAGAGAGATGGTACTATACCTGGACTCACTTCAGCGGCCCAATGGGCTTTTTTACCATGCTCCG
>Ga0247815_10002841_pt1 | contig 12677 bp, 13 predicted proteins | sample UWRJL194509B1_FD_181014 | JGI IMG/M metagenome (GOLD analysis project Ga0247815, IMG submission 181014) | Plant litter microbial communities from Arlington Agricultural Research Station in Wisconsin, United States - UWRJ-L194-509B-1 | ecosystem: Environmental > Terrestrial > Plant litter >... | reverse complement strand
CCGACCATTGGTGGTTATCTGTTGGAAATCAGTTCATGGCCGCTCATCTTTTATGTCAACATTCCAGTGGGCATCCTTGCGGGGTACTGTACCTACACCTTTGTCAAGGAAACCCCCAAGGATGGCAAAGGGATGCCGGTCGACTGGTGGGGAATCGCCTTACTGGCCATTGCGGTGGGCAGCTTGCAAACCGTTCTGGAAAAAGGCGAGAGTGAGGACTGGTTTGCCACCCCTTACATCACTGCGCTTGCGGTAGCCTCCGTACTTGGACTGATTTTGTTCATCTGGAGAGAAATGAGTACCGACCACCCGATTGTGAACTTCAAAATCATGCGCCACCGGAGTTTTTCCGTCGGGATGTTTACCTCTTTTGTCCTGGGCTTCGGCCTTTATGGCTCTGTATTCGTATTCCCGGTCTTCTGTCAGAACCTGCTCGGCTTTTCGCCGCTGCAGACAGGAGAACTGTTGTTTCCGGGCGGCTTATGTACCATCGTGATGATGCCCTTTATCGGGATTATGCTCAAGAAAAACATCCCTGCGCAGTTCATGGCCACCATCGGTATGTTCTGTTTCTTCGTCTTTTGTAACATGCTCAGCAACTCTACGCTTCAATCGGGAACAGGTGACTTCTTCATGCCTTTGATGATCCGCGGTGTGGGTATGGCCCTTTTGTTTGTGCCGCTGACTACCCTTGCCATCCAGGACCTGAAAGGCGCAGAGATAGGACAAGGTTCAGGACTCAACAACATGATGCGCCAACTCGGCGGTTCGTTTGGGATTGCAGCACTGACTACCCTCATCCACTTGCGCCAGGGTTTTCACCGCAGTAACCTGCTGGTCAACATCAATGAATACAACCCTGCTTTTACGGAACGTTTCAATGGTTTCATTAAAAACTTTATGGCCAAGGGATACACCTATCTTGACGCTAAAGTACTGGCCACAAAAGCCATCGAAGGAACAGTGACCAAGCAATCGTTGTTGCTCACTTACAGCGACGCATACTGGGTTGCGGGCATGATCATGCTCTGTTCAATCCCGCTGCTTTATCTGCAAAAATTTAAGAAAAATGTAGCGGTTCCCGCCGATCTGCATTAAAATCAAAACAGCCGTTAAGATGACCTTAACGGCTGTTCCGCCCCAAAAAAATTAACAATTAATGCTTGATTTATTGCGTTTAAGCGACAGAATCAGCACATACGTTTAAAAAGAATTTATTATCCTATACGGGACAAAGTTAATTATTTTTGAAAAAAAATCAAAAATAAAATAATGACCTTTCAAGGTCGTTTATTTAGCGGATTTTTGGTAGCTTAAGCGCGAAAAAATATCCTTTAAATATGACGCAGAAACAACGTGTAAAAGGTCAGAGAGAATCCGTATTTAACAACGAAGTCGTATCCCGGTTTGAACTTTATAACAGCCTTTTCTTAACCCTTCCGTTCTACAAGATCAAAGATACCGGCACTTTGTTGCCGCTGTTCATCAAGTACTGTGAAGACGGGATCAATGACCATAAGAATCCAGCGGAGATCATTGATGCTTTCTTTAAAAAATATACGCAGACGACTGCTACCAAGGATGTAATTGACCTGCTTTTCCGGTTCATCCAGTATATTGAGCGACAAGTCGTATTGTTTGACGCCATCGAAGATGCGTCATTCAGCAAGCTCAATGCGGATGACGAAGAGAACGCTTTGCTCTCTTACCTGAAAAAGGGGGTGGACAACAATCCGCTAAGCGATAAAATTGAAAAGCTGATCGAAGAATTTTCCCTTCGCTTAGTCCTCACAGCACACCCTACTCAGTTCTATCCAGGCAGTGTATTGTCGATCATTACAGATCTGACCACCGCCATCAAGACCAACGAGATTTCGAACATCCATTTACTGCTGCAGCAACTGGGTAAAACGCCTTTCTTCAATAAAAAATCACCTACACCGGTGGACGAGGCCCTGAGCCTGGCCTGGTATCTGGAAAATGTATTTTATTTTGCAGCTGCCAACATCCAGTCGGGCATAGACAAAACGCTGAATGAATACAACCTGGAACCTAAAAAGATTGTGGAACTGGGCTTCTGGCCAGGCGGCGACCGCGACGGCAACCCGAATGTACATGCAGACTCGACCATACAGGTTTCTAAAATGCTGCGCCAGATCTTGTTCCGCTGCTACTACCGTGATTTCCGGAACCTGAAACGCCGCATCACATTCAGGGGTGTTGAAGAATCCATCGCCATCGTACACGACATTTTATATCAGAATGCATTCGACCCGAACATCGAACTGGAGAACATCTCCTCGGAGGTGATTACGCATTTAAATGCGATAAAAACCACGTTATTGGACGACCACGACGGCCTTTTTGCAGACCTGGTGTCAGATCTGATCCGCAAAGTAGAATTGTATGGCTGTCATTTCGCTTCATTGGACATCAGACAGGACAGCCGTGTTTTGAGGGATGTGCATGCTTATTGCAGGCAGCATAAACCCATCATTTCCCTTTTCCCGGAAAATTATGATGGTCTTTCGGAAGCTGAAAAGATTGACGTGTTGTCTTTCAAAAGTGCAAAAGTGCTCTATACCGAGCAGGGTGACGGCCTGACGCAAGATACGCTGCAGACCATTTCTGAAATCAAACAGATCCAGGAGAGCAACGGGGAACTGGCCTGTCACCGTTTCATCATCAGCAATTGCCAGCAGGCCAGCGACATCCTGCAACTGATCGAGTTGTTCTTATGGAACGGCTGGAGAGCGGACAACCTGACCATCGATTTTGTCCCGCTATTTGAAACCGTACATGACCTGGCTGTTGCGGCAGAGATCATGGAGACCTTGTATTCGCATCCATTTTATAAAAAACACCTGGCCAGCCGCGGCAACAAACAGGACATCATGCTGGGCTTCAGCGACTCGACCAAAGACGGGGGTTACCTGATGGCCAACTGGTCGATATTTAATGCCAAAGTAGCGCTGACCGCTACGGCCAACAAACACAACATCCAGCTCGCCTTCTTTGACGGCCGTGGTGGACCGCCTTCGCGTGGGGGTGGTAAAACACACCGTTTCTATGCTTCTATGGGTAAGGAGATTGCCAATAAGAACATCCAGCTGACCATACAAGGTCAGACGATCAGTTCTCAATACGGCTCGATCGACAGTGCCGAATTTAACATCGAGCAACTGATCAATGCCGGCATTTCCGCCGGGATCAGGGAAAAGCACAACATCCTGCTGGATCCGGTACACAAAACCCTGCTGGACGATATGGCAGAGGACAGCTTCGAAGCCTTCGTTTCCCTGCGCAAGCATCCTTTGTTCCTGAGCTACCTCGAAAAATTCTCCCCACTTACCCTGCTGTCAAAAATCACGATCAGCAGCCGCCCGGTTAAGAGAAATTCCGGAGAGGCCCTCAAACTGGAAGACCTTAGGGCGATCAGTTTCGTAACGGCATGGAGCCAGTTGAAACAAAATATCCCTGGTTTCTATGGGGTAGGTACCGCGCTGAAAAACCAGGAAACAAACGGCAACTGGGATAAAGTGGTGGAGACCTACAATGAATCCGGCTATTTTAAGACCATTGTCGAAAACTGCATGATGTCCATGAGCAAATCAGATTTCGCCATCACAGCCCACTTTATCAATGACGAGACTTATGGTCAGTTCTGGAAAGTCCTGTTTGACGAATTTGAGCTCTCTAAGCAGATGTTATTGAAGTTGTCGGGACAGGAAGCCCTGATGGAGAATTACCCTGCTGAGAAGCGCTCTATTGCGGTGAGAGAGAAGATTGTACTGCCATTGGTATTGATCCAGCATTACGCACTGGAACAGCTTCAGGGAGAGATTTCTGAACAGGAACAACAATCTTATGAAAAACTGGCGATCAGAACCGTATACGGGATCGTAAATGCCGGAAGAAATCTGGCATAGTCTATTGATATGAAACTCAAAAGGCCCGGCATGTTGCCGGGCCTTTTGAGTTTATAGTTTAAGCGTTTAAAACCTAATTGCAACTACCGCTGCTACCAAATCCGCAATCATCTCCGGCGACTTCAATATCCGCTCATGCCCTACCCCATTGTAATCTTTGGTATTTATAGCCGGATGCTCTTCCATAAATTTCTTCAGGTAAGCATATGGTGAAATCATGTCGTTGGAATCGTAAAACAACCAGTGATTGAACTGTTCGTTAAAATCATAGTACCGGCCCAATGTAAAGTGCGAAGCCGGCACACCAAACCGCAGGGCGAAGTTGCCCAATATCCTGGCCTGGTAATCCTTATCGATACTCAGGGCATCCATACTTGCTTCAAAGTTTTCTTTAAGCCGGATGAGCGGCGTAATACTGACCAGCAATTTCGGCACTATTTCCAGTTCCCCTAACGCGGATACATTAGCCATTGCGCCCAGCGAATGTCCGATCACTACGTCTGGCCTGCCGTATTTCAGAACCGCAGCTTTGAAGGCCAGCACGTACAGCAGCAGGTTTGACAATGTTCCTTCGGAACTCCCGTTTCCCGGTGCGTCAAAGGCCACAACCTCCACATCGCCTGTATCCAGTAACGCTGAGATGATATCCGTAAAATCGGCCGCCTTTGATCCCCAGCCATGGGTAATAAAAATCCGCTGTGTGCCAGAACCCCATTTGAATATATTCACCTTCAGTTCAGTACCAGAAAAAAATTCATCGAATACGGTGAGCTGACCTGCTTCTGCTTTTTTCAGTAGCTGTTCCTGGGCTAACCGCAAGGGTATTTTTGGAGCATAAAAGAGGTATTGTGCCAGCAAAGCGTCCAGCTCTGCCGAGGATTCCGGCAACAGCACTTTAATATCCTGGATGACCTGCTTCAGCTTTTTCATGCGACCAACATACGAATAATTTTTAAAGGCCGTAAACAGCAATGCGGGACATGCTGTAGGCTGTAGCATACCTCATGTCCCGCATCAATAAATTAGTTGTCCAAATGTTAACGGTCGATTGACCCCATCACTTTTTGCCCGAATGCATTCAGTGCATCTTTTTCGGTAGCACCGGCCTGTACATTGGCGTGAACTTCCAATGCGCCGCAGATATTGGTGATCAGTTCACCTGCTACATCAATTTCTGCATCATGAACTCCTCTGAATTCACAAAACGCTTCCAGCACTTCCAAAGTCGCTTCTAGCTGCTCCGGCGTACTGCTCTGGAAAAACTGTCTGATTATTGGAATTTTCATGACTTAATTTTATCAAATAATCCGTTCAACAATTCTGCTTTATTGGTTTGCACCTGGTCTACCAAAACACCGTTTGCAAATGCGGCAAAGGTTGGCAGATTATCAACATTGGCCAGTTTACGTGATTCCGGAAGCTTTTCTGCGTCCACGATCAGGAAGGTGACATCTTCATTTTCTGCAGCCAGTTTTTTGAACTTCGGTTTCATGATCCTGCAGTTTCCACACCAGGAAGCTGCGTATTGAACCATCACTTTGTTGTTTTCAGCAACATATTGTTGAAGATTGTCTTCTGTTAATTCTAAAAACATCGTTTTCTATTTATTAGTGAGCACTAAGGTATTCCGCAACACCGCTTCTGTTGGCGCTCATTGCGTCTTTACCTTCTTCCCAATTGGCCGGGCAAACTTCACCATGTGTTTGTACATGGCTGTAAGCATCGATCAGGCGTAAATATTCTTTTACGTTTCTGCCCAATGGCATGTCGTTTACGCTTTCATGGAACACTTTTCCGGTTTCATCAATCAGGTAAGTTGCCCTGAAAGTCACATTTGAACCCGTAAAAATCTCGTTGCCTTCTTCATCATATTCTACTTCCTGCTCCACGATACCCAGGATGTTGGACAATTGTCTGTGTGTATCAGCCAGGATCGGATAGGTTACGCCTTCTATACCACCATTGTCTTTGGGAGTGTTCAACCAGGCAAAGTGCACTTCATTCGTGTCACATGATGCACCGATCACAATGGTATTTCTTTTTTCAAACTCAGGCAGCGCTTCTTGAAAAGCATGCAGTTCAGTCGGACAAACAAAAGTAAAATCTTTAGGGTACCAGAACAGCAATACTTTGCTTTGCTTGTTTACTGCTTCTTCAAATACATTGATTTTCAGATCATCACCCATATCTGACATCGCATCGATGCTTACGCTTGGGAATTTTTTACCTACTATTGCCATAATTCTATATTTTGTTTTAATGTTTAATCTGGTACAAATGTACAGCAGTCAAACCTCAAAAGCAACGAAATGGCCGAGAATGAAAATACTTAATCTTGATGGCATATAGACAAACTCTATAGCATAACACAAACATATTAGTTTTTGACTATCTATCTTTGGATTCTTCCGGTCTTGTCTATGTTTACATTAAAGGGCTTCAGGTACTCATGGGCCAGCACGGCAAATTCCCGCCGCGTGATAACGCGCTGCGGGTCAAATTCGGTTTTGAAGTGATAGGAGGTTTTCCAGTTTTTCTTCAGCTCTTCCTCCGTGCTCTTTAGGGCTTTGTTGCCCACAACACATACCAGGCTCAAGGTACTGCCGATTGTCATCTGTGGATCGGCATGGTCGTCAAACCAGATCTGTGCTTTGTAATAGTAGGCCTTGATCACTTCTTTGACCTCTGCTGTGGTTACCTGCTGTTCCGGCAGGAAAAGCACATTTCCTGGAGAGAGGCTGGCTTTTAGCACGCCGGTCAGCCCAATAAACTGTATGGCTTTCCAGTTGCTGTCGGCCTGGCTCACATCAGTGAATGGCACCAGGTCCAGCTTGTAATTGATCAGTTCGCCTTGTATCGACTTTAGTTTGGCTTCAGAAGTCTTAAGTTTATAAAATGAGGCATAAGACGCTGTTGCGCCTCCGGCTTGTCCGGCAGCGAAACTCTCTTTCGCTGGGTCCAGCGCAATCAGGTTCTCCTGCAAGGGGTTCAGCAGACGGTCCAGGGACAGAAATTCGGCCTGCCCGTCTTTGGGGTGCTGACTTGCAGCAATGCTGGTCCGGTAACTGTTGTCGCCATAACCAAAGGCCTGCCAGAGCTCTGCAGGTTTGCTGAGCAGCAGCGCCGCATCTGTTTTACCGGATTTGTCGGCATTGACCATTACTTGCGCTTTAATGGTCCTTTTATCCTTCAACTCCAGGCTCCAGCCGCTCCCAGATCTTTTCAGTTTCAACCAGTTTCCGTTGCGGATCACGGTTAAGTTTTTTAAGCTATCTGTCCAGGTTTTCAATACTTTATTGGCCGTGGCATTGTCAAATTGGTCTGCCTTCAACCGCTTCAGGAACTCAGCTGCAATGCCCGAATGCGGGCCTTTGCCTAAGGGCGACAATTCGAATCCTTCTCCCGGAAGGACCACTACGGTCTTTGCCCCGGAAACCGCCGATTGTATCGCTGCGCCAATGGCATTATTTCCGTTCCCCAGCACCAGCACACCTGTCCGGACTGTTTGTGCCGCACCCACTCTGGCAGCCAGCACAAGCACCAGAACCACATATAATACCCTTTTCATTCCGTTCGTTTAAATTAATGATGCAATATCCTTCAATTCAAGTGATTTACGATAAAAAAGTAATAAAGGGGAACCAATTTAACTTAATTTAACAAATCAGCGCCGATCAGCACTGAAGTCATGGTGAGCGAGCCGCCAATGGCTTTGTCATTGAACAAAGACACCCCATCTGCCGCAGTTCTCAGCCCTAGCGTATACATCAGTGGCAGGTAGTGTTCGGGAGTAGGAATGGCCAGCATGGCTGCTTTCCCTAAATTTTGATAAGATTGAAGCGACTGGTAATCGCCGTTCAGGATCAGCGATTTAAACTTGTCATTGATTTCCAGTGCCCAGTCGTAACCGCCGCCGCTGATCATGTCCCAACTGATCATGCGCAGGTTGTGCACCATGTTGCCGCTCCCCAAAATCAGCACGCCTTTTCTTCTTAGCAAAGCAAGCTCTTTAGCCAGTTCATAATGATAACGGGCGTCCTTGGTGTGGTCGATACTCAATTGCAAAACAGGAATATTGGCTTCCGGATACATGCGCCGAACCACCGTCCAGGCGCCATGATCGAGGCCCCAGTCGTGGTCCAGACCAACTTCTGCTGAAGTGATCAGTCCCACCGTCTCCACGGCCAGGTCAGGGTTTCCGGGAGCTGGGTAATTCACATCAAAAAGCTCCTGGGGGAATCCACCAAAATCATGGATCGTTTGCGGAAAGTCCATCGCCGTAATGTGTGTACCACGGGTAAACCAATGTGCAGACACCACCAGAACTGCTGCTGGCGTAGGGATCTCCCGGCCCAGCTTCTCCCATTGCCGACTAAATTCATTGTCTTCAATACCGTTCATAGGAGATCCGTGCCCGATAAATAAAACGGGCATGGTGCTTTCCTGAAGCGGCAAGGCTATAGTAAAAGATTTAAACTGCGCTAAGTTGGACATGTCTTTTTAATTTTAAAAAGCCTGCGATTTGGTGTCGACCGCAGGCTTCCTATTTTTTATGGAGCCTGTACAAACTCCAGGTTCAAATTGATTTTTACGTCTTTGGCAACACCAGCTCCCGTTGGATCGTATTTAATATTGTAATCCAATCTGTTGATGGTCGTAGTAGCCGAAAATCCAGCTTTGTTTTTTCCTTGCTGTACAGCAGTACCGCCAAAAACTACAGCAAACTTCACATCTTTCGTCACGTCGCGGATGGTTAGTTTACCACTCAGTTCGTAATTGTTTCCGCTTAGTTTTTTGAAGCTTGTGCTTTCAAAAGTCATGGCAGGATATTTCTCTGCGTTGAAGAAGTCATCACTTTTCAGGTGGTTGTTGCGCTGCTCTACGTCAGTAGAAATGCTGTTTACGTCTACCGTAAAACTGATCTTCGCATCAGTAAGGTCTGCTTTGGAAGCAACTACCGATCCGTCAAACTTTTTAAAAGAACCATCGACGAATGAAATTCCCATGTGCTTCACAGAGAAAGTCACGAAAGAATGCATTGGATCTACAGTCCACTTGGTTTGTGCGAATGACGCCACGCTGATTGAAACTGCAACCAGGAATAAGAATAACTTTTTCATATTTTTAGTTTTGATCTGCAAAGATACAAGCGCATGTACCAGGGTTTGTTGATCTATGATAAGAAATTGACAACTAATGCAGCACGTTAAAAAAATTAAACTCTACCCGCGCTAAGTACATGTTTTTGGTATAGCGCCTGTTCATCCCTCCGGCTACTTCAAATCGGTAGCCCAGGTCGATGCGTGTCCTGCTGTTCAAAACGACTTGTACTGCTGGTGCCAAATCGAGATAGGAATGCCCATTGGCGGGATTCGTCTTCCCGAGCACTTCAAAGTAGAGGTTAAAGTTGGGCTGTTTGTAATCTTTATAAACGAAGGGCAAGAGCAGATAGCCGGAAGAGAGGGTGTAACCGATCATCTGATCGGGCTGCAGCGTCGCCATTTCAGGCTGCCTGTTGGTTGCCTTGGTGTAACTCAATGTACCCGATAGGGCCAGTTTATGGAGCAACTGGGTAAAAATAATTCCGCCCTGCCAGCCGCTGTTATCACCTTCCAGGTTGATGTCTTCGGTATAGGTAGGCCTGTTGCTCCGGCTCCACCTGCCGAACAGTGCAGCCCGGGAATGGGTTTTTAAACCGTCGACTGAAAGAATCCTGTATTTCGCATACAGGCTTCCGCCCTCAAACCGGTACTTCCCGTCCATGTCCGACAAAAACGCCTGTCCATGTCCCATCAGGTTTTTATTGAAACCAATCATCACTTCGGGCATCGTACGACTGCTCCAGCCATTGCCAAAAAAACCCTCGTTTGTGAGCCTCGCTCCGACAGATCCGGAAGGCATATTGCTGGCTGGTTCCGTAAAGACATACAGCTCCTGTGATTTGACTGCGCCGGTCAACAACACCAGCGCAGTCAATAATCCAAATCCTTTCATGCTTAGATCGTCAGGTGAAAGATCCTGGTTTTTTTCCCGTTGACCAGCCCGTAACCGCTGGCATAAGTAGCTCCTTTGAACTCGGCGGCTTTCTTTTTGAACACGGGTCCGGATACAAAATTCTTGTCGACAATGCTGGCTTTTACTTCACCATTCAGCGTTTTGCTTTTGGCATTCAGAAACTGGTAAGTTTCCTGTCCGGCCATCGCTTGTCCGCCTTCGTCAATTTTGAGGTTGTTGAAATTGAAGGTCGCCGTCATGCTGCCTATGGAGAATCCCGCATCCTGAACTTTTTTACGGATCAGGTCGATGTTTACCGGCCTGTTCTTCTTAAAGTCGATCGCAAACGTGTTTTTATTGAGGTCTGCTTTGATACTTTCCACAAAGTCCAGCGACCTAATTGCTTTTTCTGTGGCTTGTGAACACATGGAGCAGGTCAGGCCTGTAACCTGAAGTTCCGCGTTGTTGATTTGCTGGGCAGACACCTGGCTGCCAGTCAGCGCAATAAATAATATGCTTAGATATTTTAATGTTTTCATCTGAATTTTTGATTAAATCGTTTATAAATTTCCTTCCGGGGTATTTATAACGGCCTAATTCCTGAAAACGCAGTGGTAGATGTGCAGTGAAATGATGCTGGACAGCGGTGGGGCCTTGTTTTCAACTTTGGTTAAGAAACTGGGAATCGCTGCAGCAAAAAGATCGGCCACTCTTGGGCCCAAAAATAACTGCAGACTAAAGTTGTCGGGCAGTTTGACTTTAAAACCGGCCTGGTGACTGTCTTTAATCTTGACATCCACGGCCGTGGTCTTGCAACAGTTGTGGCTTACTTTTTCTGCTTTTTTGCAGACTTTGCATAATGCTGTCTCCACAAAGGCTACCGAGGAAAGTTTACCGGCACAAAAATGCATACTCAAGGCAAGCCCGATCACGCTGACCAGGTAAAAGGCGCAAAGCCCCAGTGCTATTTTCTGCTTGATGTTCATCTTGTACTGCCGCTTTGTCCGCATGATTTACGGAAACCGCATGGCAAAAATATAAAAGAATAACGGCAAATTGTACAAAAGGGTATTGGCTGACCAAAATAATGCCTTAGGCTGACATTTGAATCAGGCAGATTTATTTTAACTTAGCCGTATTTCAGTCCCCCGCATATGAACAGATTGTTGACTTTTATTTTATGCCTGTGTTTTAGCGCCGCTTTTGCCGCCAAACCGAAACACCAGTATGTGCGCATCAAAACCGCAATGGGCGAATGTGTGGTCAGGCTCTACAACGAGACCCCAAAGCACCGCGATAACTTCATCAAACTGACCAAAGCCAAAACACTCGACTCTACTTTGTTTCACCGGGTGATCAAAGACTTTATGATCCAGGGCGGCGATCCGGATTCGAAGCACGCACAGCCAGGCGCCGAGCTGGGCAATGGCGAGGTAGGTTATACCATCCCGGCAGAGTTCAACGACAGCCTTTTTCACAAGAAAGGCGTACTCGCCGCTGCGCGGGACAACAATCCGGAGAAGGCTTCCAGCGGTTGCCAGTTTTACCTCGTACAGGGCAAAAAATTCACGGATGAGCAGTTGGACGCGGTTGAAACCAACAGGTTAAAATTCAAAATCCCGGAATGGCAACGGGAAGTCTACAAAACACTGGGCGGCACACCGCATTTAGACCGGAATTATACGGCCTTCGGCGAAGTGGTCTCCGGAATCGAGATGATCGATGCCATTGCCCCGGTGACTGTCGACTCCAACAACCGACCCCTCGCCGATGTCGCGATGACGGTTACTGTGCTGAAACGCAGGGAAGCCAAAAAACTGGAAAAACAACTCAAAAAATTAAAATCACATTATGAAAATCATCTCTTATAATGTGAACGGGATCCGTTCTGCTGCTACCAAAAACTTCTTTGGCTGGTTGCAGTCCACCGATGCGGACATGATCTGTCTGCAGGAAGTAAAGGCTTTACCCGTTCAGATCCCCGAAATTCTGGCGCTCATCGAGCAACTGGGCTACCACCACTATTGGTTTCCGGCGGAAAAAAAAGGATATAGTGGCGTGGCGATCCTGACAAAAATCGAACCCAGTCATGTGGAATATGGTTGCGGAGAGGAATGGATTGACAAAGAAGGCCGGATTTTGAGGGCAGATTTCGAAGACTTCTCCCTTATGAGTGTATACCTGCCATCCGGCTCCAGCGGCGACGAGCGCCAGGTTAAAAAGTATGAATTCATGCGTTTTTTTGATACTTATATCGCTGAACTGCGCAAAGATCATCCTAACCTGATCATTTCGGGAGATTACAACATTTGCCATACGGCGATGGACATCCACAACCCAAAGTCCAACGCCAATTCATCTGGCTTCCTCCCCGAAGAAAGAGAGTGGATGGAATTGTTCCTGCATAACGGCTTTATAGACACTTTCAGGCATTTTAACAAGGATCCCCACCATTATACCTGGTGGAGCTTCCGCGCGAACTCCAGAGCGAAGAACCTGGGCTGGCGTATCGATTATCACCTCGCTACAATACCCATGCTGGAGCGGCTTAAGAACGTAACCATTTTACCGGACGCCGTGCACTCCGATCATTGCCCGGTCCTGCTGGAGTTGAACTCCTAAATACCCCCAATCCTTTTGCATTAGCTTGGAGCGATGAAAAATCACCTTCTCAGAGAAGGCATCAGCGTCCCGATTCTTCATCGGGAATGCAGCATTCGAAGAGAATGGTGATTTTTCCCTCCAGACCGCTAG
>Ga0247815_10002838_pt1 | contig 12687 bp, 7 predicted proteins | sample UWRJL194509B1_FD_181014 | JGI IMG/M metagenome (GOLD analysis project Ga0247815, IMG submission 181014) | Plant litter microbial communities from Arlington Agricultural Research Station in Wisconsin, United States - UWRJ-L194-509B-1 | ecosystem: Environmental > Terrestrial > Plant litter >... | reverse complement strand
AAGTTGAGGTGCTGGGAACACAGTTTAACATCAATAGTTATGCAGATGAACCTGCTATTAAAACAACCTTAATTGAAGGAAGTGTAAAAATCTCAAATGAAGCAAAGCTTTCAAAAATACTGGTACCCGGGCAACAGGCCAGCGTATCGGGACAGGAGATCATACTTGAAAACGTCGAAACCGAATATGCAATAGCCTGGACGAAAGGTTACTTCATGTTCAACAATGAAACACTGGAAACCATCATGTCAAAATTGTCAAGATGGTACAAGGTCGAGGCAGTATACCGGGACCCTGAACTGAAAGACAGGCGTTTCTTTGGCTCAATCGGAAAGTTTGAAAACATCTCTAAAATCCTCAGTGTGATGCAGCGCACGAATGTGGCCAGTTTTGACATCCAGGACAACAAGATCATCATCAATAAAAAATAAATCAAAACGTAACCTAAACCAACTCACATGAACCTATCAGAAGAAAGCCCCTAGCCGGAAAAAAGGAACTTCAACCGCATCCAATTACGAGTTGGATCAAGCAGCCGAAGTCCCTTCAAGATCTGCACTGCAGAAACATTGATCAAACAAATTATTTCTTAACCATGGTGCTTGTGCTTGCCGACTAAAACAGTCACAACCACCGTACAGACAATCAAACTTAAGCAATATTGCGTATTCACGCAATATCCGGCCCTTATTCATCGGCCCGCTTATTTGATTGTCATAAACTGATGAATATGCATAGAACTTATACATTAATTATGAAGCTCACCACATTCATGTTAATTGTCTCAATGATGCAGGTAAGTGCTGCCGGACTGGCGCAGCGGCTAACCCTGAAGCAAGACAATGTAACGCTTGGAAAGGTCTTTTTGGAGATCAGAAAACAAACAGGATATGATGTATTTTTTGAGAACACCAAATTAAAATCCACCTCACGCATCAATGCCAATTTCAACAACGCCCCGCTTGAAACCGTAATGGACAAAATTATCGGGACAGCCAGTTTGTCTTATACCATTAGCGACAAGACAGTGGTCATCAGTGAAAAAACGCCTGGCTTTCTGGATAAGTTAATGACTTATTTCTCTAAAGCAGACCTAAAAGGCAGGGTAACGGATTCTACGGGAATGCCGCTGCCGGGAGCCAGCGTGCGTCTGAAAGCAGGCAAATCTGCAGTATACACCAATGCTGCCGGGGAATTTAATTTGACCGGTTTGCAAGCCGGAGCAGTAATTGTGGTCACTTATGTTGGTTACCTGACACAGGAAGTAACTGTACCTGCTGACAACAGCGCTAACCTGCAGATCGTGATGCGTACGGATGTGAGCAGCTTGTCAGAGGTAGCCGTTGTCTCGACTGGTTACCAAACCCTTCCGAAAGAAAGAAGCGCCGGATCTTTTGTAACCGTAAATATGGATGTCATCGCCAACAGGACCACTTCCATGAACGTATTGCAAAGTCTGGACGGGCAGGTACCCGGACTGGTGGTGAATAATGTTCCCAACCGGTCCCAGGTATTGATCCGTGGCCTCTCAACAACCGGTGGAACAACCGGGGTAGGAACAACCTCTCAGCCTTTATATGTGGTAGACGGACTGGCCCTGCCAAAAATTGAATCCAATGACCGCCTGCCAGATATGATTTTAGGCATTAATCCTCAGGATATAGAAAGCATCACCGTGCTGAAGGACGCTACGGCAGCTTCGATCTGGGGTGCGCGTGCCAGTAACGGCGTTATCGTGATCAAGACCAAAAGCGGTAAGTACAACAGCAAACTACGCGTCAATTACAGCGGTTTTGTTAATTTTCAGGGCAAACCTGACCTGGATTACAACAAGCTCCTCAGTCCGAGCCAGTTTGTAGCGGCCGGCACAGAAGTGTTTAATACGCCGGGTTATCTTGCACAATTTCCATATGCAACGGTCTCCGCCCTGAATGGCGGTGGCATTACGCCTCTTGAACTGGCGCTGTACAACAACGGCGGCAGAACAGCCGATCAGGTCGCCCGGAGTATCGACAGCCTGGCCAGTCTGGATAACCGCGGACAAATGAAAGATCTTTTTTACAGAAACGCACTGCTGACCAACCATACGGCATCACTGTCGGGCGGCGGCGATAAATATGCATTTTATGCTTCAACCAGCTATACCAACATCGTAAGCAATGTGCCGGGAGAAAAGAACCAAAACTTTAAGATCAATCTTCGTCAGGACCTGAAAGTAAACAAAAACCTCAGTTTCTATGTGGTGAGTGACCTGTCCAACAACAACAGTTCCTCAAAAAGAAACTTTCAGATTGGCTCAAACACGGTAGATTATTCATTCACGCCCTATCAAATGTTCCGTGACGCCAATGGAAATAACCTTTCCATTCCTTTTTTGACCAGTCAGTCGAATGAAATTTTACAGAATGCGCAGGCCCGAAGCAGGATTAACCTGGACTACAATCCACTATATGAGTTCGACAAAGGCAATACAAAATCCGATGGCCTGATGGCCCGGTTGAACGGTGGCGTTAAGTTAAAACTCTTTCCAGGCTTAACCTTCGACGGAACCTATGGCTACAACAAGATAAAAAACAAAATCCGGGAATTTGAAAGTCAGCAAAGTTATGCTGTCCGAAGAGAGGTGGTTACTTTTGCGGTAGCGGCCGACCCGACTGTTGTTCCTAGATATTACCTTCCTGCAACTGGTGGGCGGTTGACCAATATCAATGGCGACCAGCACAAATGGGACATCAGGAACCAGCTGACTTACGACAATACCTTTGGCAAACATGAAGTGACCTTATTAGTCGGACAGGAAGCACAGGAACAATTCATCACCAGTATGCAAACCCGCGTACGTGGCTTTGATGACATTTTGCTCACGCCAGGGGTTGCAGACTACGTGGCCATATCCTCCCTGATTCAAGGCACGATTTTACCGAACCAAGCCACAATTGGCAGTTCGATGATCAACGACAGTTTCAGTACCAACGAAACCACGTCCCGCTTTACCTCTTATTATTCCAATTTGTCCTATACTTTTGACCGCCGGTACGTATTGAACACCAGTTGGCGGATAGACCAGAGCAATTTGTTTGGCAAGGACAAGTCCGCGCAAAACAAACCGATCTGGAGTGTGGGTGCCAAATGGAACCTGAGTAATGAAAAATTCATGAAACCGGTAACCTGGGCGCAAAACCTGGCTGTACGCCTGACGTATGGTCTTACAGGTAATTCACCAGAAGTGGGTGTAGCCTCCTCAAGGGACATCACCAGACCTTCCGGTAGTCCATTTTTCCCGGGAAGTATCGGAATGCTGATCGTGACACCGGGTAACCCCAAGTTGTCATGGGAAAGCACAAAGACCCTCAATGCCGGATTGGACTTCTCCGTGCTAAGCAATCGACTGACAGCCAGCATAGATGTGTACAACAAAAAAACAACCGATCTCCTGGGCTTAATTTACCCGAACAGTCTGACCGGCTTTCCAACCGGAATCGTAGGAAACCAGGGGGATATTACGAATAAAGGTATCGAAGTGGGCCTGACTTCTGTAAATGTGAAAGCGAGGGACTTCAGCTGGTCGACCAACTGGAACTTTGCGCACAACAAAAGCCATGTGGACAAGATCACCGTTGCCACGATCGTTACTACCGGTGCACAGCAAGTCGTAGCCAATGTACAGGAAGGATATCCTGCCTATACGGTTTTCGCCTATAAATATGGAGGAGTAGATGCTACAGGTGCACCGCAGGTGGTATTGGCAGATGGTACAGTTACCAAAGCCAGATTGGGTACCAAACCAGAAGACATTGTGTATATGGGCACCATGCAGCCGGTATGGAATGGTGGCTTGACCAACAATTTCCAATACAGGAACTTCAGGTTATCCGCAAATATCATTTACAATATGGGACATGTAATGAGAAGACAGCGCGACCTAACGTTTGGCGGCCAATTGCGCAGAAATGTTTCCGTAGATTTTCTTGAACGCTGGAAAGTGCCGGGTGACGAGGCCAGAACCAATATTCCGGCTTACATCACCAATGCCAATCCGAATGCTGTAGCGGGTACTTATAATATAGATTATTTCAACTTCGGTGATGTCAACGTAGTGAGCGCATCATTTGTGAAGTTGCGGGACATCACTTTATTTTATGACCTTCCAAAGTTCCTGGTCAGCAAAGTAAACGCACAAGGCATTTCATTCAGAGCACAGTTGTCTAACGTGATGTTGTGGAAAGCAAATAAATTCGGTATCGATCCTGAATTCCAGGGTCTGGCCATTCCTGCAAACCAGCACACAGTGACTTTAGGCGCTAATCTCTCATTTTAAATCAATCACAAAGATGAAAAAGATATACAACTACACGAGAAACCTCCTGCTGATCACTTTGATGCTGGCGGTATTGAGTTCCTGCAAAAAATCGTTCCTGGAAATTCTACCTAAAGGAAAGATCATCGCTACTAAGACATCAGATTATGACCTGCTGTTGAACCAGTTGGACCTGATCAATATTCCGACGACCAGTGCCACTGTAATGGGAGACGAAGTGTCTGCAATAGAGCCGCAATGGGCTGGAGCAACCTTTAAGGAGAAACAACTGTTCAAATGGGAAGGTGATCTCTACAATAGTGATGAAGACGCCAGTGAAACACTGATCCCTACGAGGAACCTGTACGTTTACAACAAGATCATCAATGAGGTAATGGGCGCCACTGAAGGCACTGAAGTCACAAAAAAGTCGATCCAGGCAGAAGCCTATGCAGGTCGCGCATGGACGTACTTCCTGCTCATTCAGCATTTTGGCAAGCCTTATAACCCGGCCACCGCCGCCACAGATCCCGGATTTCCGCTGATTTTGAATGCTGACATCAATGCCAGGGACTTTACCCGGGCAAGCGTTCAACAGATTTATGACCAGATCATCAGTGACCTTACCGCAGCGATCCCGAACATCATCAATGACGGTGTCCCTTTTCGGAGCCGGATGTCAAAAGCCGCCGCACAAGGTATTTTGGCTAAGGTGTATGTCTTTATGGGCAGGCATGCAGAGGCCCTGCCTTTATTGAATGAATCCATCAGTAACCTGACAAAATCCCTGGTCAACACCACCCTGGTGAACTACAACACATCATTTCAGGGATCCCCAACGACGGTAAACGACCTGGAAAATGTGTATTCAAAGAACATGTCTTATCCTTATGGCGGAGCAAGCAACAGGTTGCTGTGGCTGACGCCTGAAGTTGCTGCACTTTATGGCGCAACAGACACGCGCCTGATCAGGTTATTCCTGGCGACTACTTTTCCAAATGGGTTAAAACTATACAAAAGAACGAATACGCTATCTTATAATATTGGCCTGAGAGTGCCTGAGCTTTACCTGCTCAGAGCCGAGGTTAAAGCCCGAACGGAAGACCGTGCAGGTGCAGTGGCTGACCTGCTCTTTTTGAGACAGAACCGGATGCCTGCTACTGACGCTGCGGTTCCTGCAGCTGCAGCGGCTGAGAAAATGCCTTTGCTTCAGTTTATCATGGAAGAACGCATCCGCGAGTTTGCGGTAACCGGTTATCGCTGGTTTGACATGCGCCGTCTGTCTGTAGACCCATTATTTAGCATGCCTGTTTATCAGCATAAAGTATACAATGCAACAGGGGTCGTTTCAGAGACATTTAATCTAAAGCCAGAGCGTTTTGTATTTAAGTTTTCACCTAAAGTGCGTGCGGAAAACCCAACCCTGATAGACAATCCTTAATCGAAGAACTAACATGAAAAAGATATTATTATTCCTTGTGCTGTTGCCCTTTATGGTAGCAGCACAAAAAAGCTACACCATTACCGGGAACTTGACTACGCTTAAAGGTCCGGCTAAAGCTTACCTCGTTCTTCTGCAGAACAACGCCTGGAAAGAAGTCGATTCTAATGAAATTAAGGACGGAAAATTTCTTTTTAAAGGAAGTGTAAGCGAGCCTCAGAACGCTGTTTTAGCCGTTAGACGCAGTGGCGAACCACAGCGCGATTCCCAAAGCTTTTTTATCGAGAACGGGAACATTACAGTTGCCGGCACAGATGCGATTGCCAGCGCAAAGTTCAGTGGTTCGGTTTCCGATCGTGAAAACAACGAGCGGCAGGCGATGATCACCCCGATTACCACCAGAATCATGAAAGTTCAAGACGAATTTGGTAAAAAGTCTGCCGGGGGCGTTTACGAAAAATCGGTTGAGGAACGCAAAATGGCCGGCGACAGCATACAGAAAATGGTCGCTAACATCAAAGCCATCAACCTAAAGTTTGCAGAAACACACTTAAATTCTTTTATGGGGCTTTACACCTACAATTTATATGTGTTGGATAGCAAATTCGATCCTGCAGAAGTTGAACCTATTTTTAACCGCTTTTCAGCTGCATTGAAATCCTCGGAGCTGGGCAAAAAAACAATAGAAAAGATAGCAATCGGCAAGAGGAGACAGGCCGGTGCCAAGGCAACCGACTTCACACAAAATGACCTCAACGACCGGCCATTTACACTTTCATCGCTGAGGGGAAAATATGTACTGGTAGATTTTTGGGCCAGTTGGTGTGTGCCCTGCAGGGCTGAAAATCCGAATGTTGTAAAAGCATATCAGGAATTAAAAGGCAAGAACTTCGAGATTGTGGGTGTATCGCTGGATTATCCGGGCGGTAAAGCAGTCTGGGCAGAAGCGGTCAAAAAAGACGGTCTACCCTGGATCCAGGTCAGTGATCTGAAGGGATGGAAGAATGAAGTGGCTGTGCTGTATGGCATCAATTCGGTACCACAAAATCTCCTGATCGATCCGAACGGGATGATCATCGCAAAAAACCTGCGGGGAGAAGCGCTTACACAAAAGTTGAAAGAACTGATCAAATAAAATCCAACCTATTGAAACATGATAAATCTCAAAAACACCATCGCTGTACTCCTGATGCTAACGGCTGGGAGCAGTCTGGCACAGGATAAATTCGAAATTTCGGGAAAACTGCAAAAGGCAGGAAGTGACAAGATTGCCGTATTGAGCTATAAAAACAGCGAAGGCAAAGATGTTAAAGACTCAGCTGTGGTAAAAAACGGAAAGTTTAGTCTGAGCGGCACAACTGCTTTCGCCAACAAAGCATACCTATCCCTGTTGCCCATAAAAAAGGACAGCACCAAGACCAATGCGCAAGCGGACTATCAGTTATTTTACCTGGAAAAAGGGCAATACAAGGTGATTGGTACGGACAGCATCAACAAAGCAAGCATTACGGGAACCCAGGCGCAAAAAGACTATCTTTTGTGGATGGCCAAATCAGAACGTTTGATGGCACAGTTTAAGGACATCACCCAGCGTTTTACAAAGGTGTATTATGCAAAAGTCAAAGATAGCGTCGCCATAAAAACCATCCAGGCAGAGGCCAGACCTGTTCATGCGAAGATAGAAGCCACTTTAGACTCGTTTATTTTCAGTCACCCGGATTCTTATGTAGCCCTCGACCTGATTGCTTCAGAAAAAACAGCCGTAATTGATCCGGTAGCATTTGAGCCCTATTATAAACCCCTGACCAAACGGGTATTGAGCAGTTTCACCGGGCAGAAGCTGACCGCTAAATACGACAAAGCAAAACTGATCGCTATTGGCAAGGCTGTGGATTTCACGCAGACTGACGACAAAGGCAATCCGTTCAAACTTTCGAGTTACAGGGGGAAATATGTGCTGGTAGATTTTTGGGCAAGCTGGTGTGTGCCCTGCCGTGCTGAAAATCCAAACCTGTTGAAAGCGTACAAGCAACTAAAAGACAAGGGCTTTGAAATTGTTGGCATTTCATTGGACGAAACAAAAGCCGCGTGGCTGAACGCAGTAAAGCATGATGGAATGCCCTGGGTACAGGTCAGCGATCTTAAAGGCTTTAAAACCGATATTGCAGTGAAGTACGGCATTAGCGCCATTCCTCAAAACTTCCTGGTCAATCCGGAAGGTGTGATCATTGCTAAAAACCTGAGAGGCGAAGATTTGGATAAGAAATTATCAGAGCTGATCAAATAGAATTATCAGTAATTATCAATTGAAAATGAGGGTGCCGCAAATCGGCACCCTCATTTTGCTTCTATCGTATCTTTAGGCAGCAGGGGCACGATGTAACCGCCAAAATCTATATCCACTTTAGGAAACTCATGTTTGAGTCCCGGTTGGTCTTTTTCGGTTACCAGGGACCGGTAGAGATACAGGTTCTTCAGTTCCCTCAGCCCCTTCAGTTGTCCGACACCCGCTACACTTACTTTTGTGCCTACCAGATTTACATGCTGCAGGTGCTCCAGGTTTTTCAGGACCTCCATGCTTTGATCTGTAACAGCTGTATTGCTCAGGTTTATGCGAACCAGCGCCTTCAAGTCCTCCAGTATTTTCAGTCCCTTGTCATCAAGTTGTGTATTGGCCATATTTAACCAAATGAGTTGCTTTTTTAAACCAGTTAACAGTTTCAATACATCGGGACTTGCTTTAGCCGTAACAAAACTGGCCGACAAATAGTTGCTGCCAGCCGTCACAGGGATCAACACGACACCAGCTTGTTTTAACTTTTCAATCTGTGTTACATCTGCTTTTGCCACCTCTTCTGCAGGAATATCTTCCAGGCCTTTACTGGTTTTTACAGTGCCGGACTGAAAGCTTAGCAATACCGGTTTGATTTTTTCTGACTGCTTTAGATCCGCGACCTTTTTGGTAAAATCTGCACCTTCCCTGATCCACCAGCTCAGCAACTCGATTTCCTCTGCTGTTAGCTGTGGTTTTTCCCTGGGAGGCATGTGATCTTCATTAGAAGCCGGCAGCAGCAAACGCTTAATCAATTCGCTTTCTTCAGCACTGCCAGGAACAATCGTCTGACCTCCCTCTCCCCCTTTCAACATCCATTCTCTGGCGTCAAGCCGCAGCTTTCCCTTCTGTTTGTCCGCACCATGGCAACTGTAGCAACGGTTTTTGAGCAGCGGCTGGATCATGTGTGTATACGCAAGGGCCTGTTGCACATTCTGAATCTCCGGCACAGCGGTTTTTCCGCTATCTCCCTCTGTGAGGGCCGCTGTCAGGTAGTCTGAACCATGTGTCAGGGAACCTCCATAATGACCGGTGAGACCAACCAGCACAATAAGCAATGCTGCCGTAAAATGAAGCCAGATTTCTTTTACCTGCTTCCGGCACATTAGGTAAACCGCCATTGAAATTACAGCAACACTGATTCCCAGCCACTGGTGGACATCGACCAGGCCTCCATCATAATCTCCGCTTTGCGAAAGCAGGTACCCGGTTATGGAAGAAAAAACAGCAGCCAGTCCGCCCAACAAATAAATAAGCGGCAATGTGGGCCGCAAACTTGTAAACCGCTTGCTAATGGTCAGCAATTGAAAAAAGCATCCGAGCAACAGTATGCCAATGGGTAAATGAACCAGGACAGGGTGAAAGCGGCCAATAAATTCAGGCATGGACAAAAGAACCATATCTTCTAGATTAAGCGACAACGTCATGAATTACTTTTCCAGCTACGTCAGTCAGGCGGAAAGGCCTGCCCTGAAAAGGGTAGGTAAACTGTTCATGGTCAAATCCAAGCTGGTTGAGTATGGTTGCCTGGATGTCAAAGGCATCCACCTTACCGCTGACCGCACTGTAACCGATCTCATCGGTCTCGCCATGCGTATGTCCCTTTTTGATACCGCCCCCGGCCATCCAGATCGTAAACGCATCGGTATGGTGATCCCTGCCATTGTAAGGGTTCTGGACACCATTGCGGTTTTCCATCATCGGTGTGCGGCCAAACTCACCACCCCAAACCACCAGTGTTTCTTCCAGCAAGCCCCGTTGTTTGAGGTCCAGCAGCAATGCGGTAATGGGCTTATCTATACTTCTGCATTTATTTTTCAATCCAATATTTAAAGAATTTGAAGGCCCATCTCCGTGGGCGTCCCATCCCCAGTCAAAGAGTTGCACGTACCTTACCCCTTTCTCAACCAGTTTTCGTGCCAGCAATACGTTATTGGCAAAACAGGACTGTCCGGGTTTTGTGCCATACATTTCATGGATATAGGCAGGTTCGTCATTGATATTCATTACTTCCGGGGCGGAGATCTGCATCCGGTACGCCATCTCATACTGTGCCACACGGGACAGGATTTCCGGATCATTATAATTGGTATATTCCTGTTCGTTCGCTGCATTGATCGCATCAATCGAGGCTTTACGCAGGTCCCGGCTCATGCCATTCGGATCTTTGATAAAAAGGACCGGATCACCTTCACTTCGGCACTGTACCCCCTGGTACACAGATGGCAGGAAGCCGCTTCCCCAGATGCTTTTACCTGCGTCGGGAAAACTCCCCCCGCTGGTGAGCACGACAAATCCCGGGAGGTTCTGGTTTTCCGTACCAAGTCCATAAGTAGCCCAGCTGCCCATGCTCGGCCGGCCGAGACGCGGACTGCCCGTATGGATCAGCAATTGCGCCGGCGCATGGTTGAACTGATCTGTTGACACCGCTTTTAAAAAGCTGACATCATCCACCATAGTCGAAAAATGAGGGAGGTTTTCGCTGACCCATGCCCGGCTTTCACCATATTGGGCGAAACTGGCCTGCGGCCCTAACATCTTGGGCACTCCTGTGATAAACGCAAACTTCTTTCCGGCCAACAAAGACTGCGGACAGTCCTGCCCATCCATTTTCATCAGTTCAGGTTTGTAGTCAAACAACTCCAGCTGCGATGGTGCCCCTGCCATGTGCAGGTAAATAACGCTTTTCGCCTTGCCTAAGAAAGGTGGCGATTTGGGCAGGAGCGGATGTGCCGGATCATAAAGTACCGGGTTGTTGCTTTTGTTGCCAAAACCGCATCCGCCCAGCAAGGAACCCATCGCCAGGGCACCAAGCCCCATTGCACTCTCTTTTAAAAAATGCCGGCGGGTGAATGACCTCAGCTGTGCTTCTTGTGCCTCCTTTACCAAACGGTGTGCATTTAACTCGTCTCTGGTCATGTCTTCTAGTTTTTTGTGATCACTTCGTCCAGGTTCATCATCGCATTTGCCACCACCACCAGGGCAGCAGTTTCTGCATTTCTGCCCGCATCTTCCGGCAGCATATCCAATACCTTCGAGGGGTTAGCCTGATAATCCTTTAGTGCTGTCTGGTATAAATCGTTGAGAATCTTCAGTTTTGCAGCGGCTATAGGTTTGTACATCAGCAGTTCATAACCTTTGGCAATGCGACTGCCAGCCTGATGGCCACCTTCCTTCAGCATCCGCCGCGCAAAATGCCTGGCCATATCGATATAAGCTTCATCGTTTAAGGTAACCAGTGCCTGCAGAGGTGTGTTCGTCCGGATCCGCCGGGCATTGCAAACCACCCGCTGTGCACCATCAAACGCAATCATAGAGGGATAAGGTGCAGTTCTTTTCCAATAGGTATAGATGGCCCTCCTGTACCGGTCCTCTCCTGCTGAGGTATTCCATCTGGCGCCGTTGTACGGGGAATTCCAGATCCCTTCCGGCTGCCAGGGCATAACCCCTGCTCCATACATCCTGGGGCTCAGCATCCCGCATACAGCCAGATGCTGGTCACGCAGTTGTTCGGCACTCAGTCTGATCCTTGGTCCGCGGGCGTAAAACTTATTAAACAGGTCTTTTTTCTTCATTTCTTCTGAAACTCTGGAATCCTGGCGATAAGTTGCGCTCATCACCATTTCACGGATCAGCCGCTTCATACTCCATTTATAATTGTTCATCAGTTGCCATGACAAATGGTCCAGCAGTGCCTGATGCGTTGGGTTCATTCCCTGTGTTCCCATGTCCTCCAGTGTTTCTACGATGCCTGTACCAAACAATTGCTCCCATAAGCGGTTGGTGATTGTCCTGGACAACAAAGGATTGCGTTTATCTGTCAGCCACATGGCCAGTCCCATTCTGTTTTTAGGTGCTCCGGCAGGCATGGCATAGGCCAGGGATTGGGGAACTCCTGCAGTCACCTCTGAACCAGGTGAAGTCCAGGCACCACGTTTGAAAACAAATGTTTTACGGGACCGGTTGGCCGGGTTCTCGACCATAACGGGCAGGGACTGCGGCTCCATGTTCATTAAAGTCCAGAACCTCTCTTTATTTTCCTGATAATCGGGTTTGCCTGTGCCAGGAAACTGCTCTCCAAAACGAAACCAGTCAAAATACACCACCGTTTCATCGGGATTTTTCAGGCTGGGATTTTGATAACTCAGGTACACATCGTGGACGCCACGCTGTGTTTTGAACTCAACCGGCAGGTTTCTGTAAGCTGGTCCCTCCGGCACCTTCCAACTGGCAATTAGTGGTCCGTTTGGTTGATCTAAGCGCAATTGCATGCTTCCTCCAGGACTACCCGTCGAGTACCTGTAGATCAGTTGATCCACATGGTTCAGGTCTACCGCAGCAAAGCGGGCAACGGCATTGTTTTTAAAGAACAAGGCAATATTATGGTTTCCAATTACCGCATTGGTCAGGCTGTCGGCCGTTGTAGAATTGATGGTTGGCTGACCGGTTTTCAGAAATTTATAGACTTCTGAAGCTTTCTTCGGGGAAACGTACTGCTTCAGCCATGTAGTCAGGGAATCGAGTTTTGCAGTAGATGCAGCATCATATTGCCGCAGCAGTGGATAGTCAGATGGGATGTCTTCATCGCGCGTATTGTTAAAATAAGCCATGAATTTA
>Ga0247815_10002836_pt1 | contig 12695 bp, 15 predicted proteins | sample UWRJL194509B1_FD_181014 | JGI IMG/M metagenome (GOLD analysis project Ga0247815, IMG submission 181014) | Plant litter microbial communities from Arlington Agricultural Research Station in Wisconsin, United States - UWRJ-L194-509B-1 | ecosystem: Environmental > Terrestrial > Plant litter >... | reverse complement strand
TCCGCTACTACTGCATCGCACCCACCCCCTGTATGCATGCCGCCCCGCCACCCAAAATGCAAACTACAGCATGTGCTTAGGCACATGCTGAAACGAAACAATGATGTCTGTTGAGAAGCTTCGAAAGATCGTCTATCTCACAGCTGAATCTTCACCGGCGGACGGAGCCTGCAGCAGTGATGGACATGGGCATTTCAATGACTTGACCTGATAGACTGTTGAGGTTGAGGCAAAGCCTGAAGCATCATCGGGTTGGTCAGTCCGTACACCGTGGAATCCTTGAGTCGGCTACTCATATGTCAAGGCTGTTCGGTTCCGCGGCGCGACAATCTGACCAATTGGGGATATGCGATGCGGATTGAGCCGTGGGTGAGCGCTTCAGCACTCTTCCCGCCACCATGAACTCGCTCGCCGATGAGTTAATCAGGCTCATCCTCGAACCCACCTTCATCGTAATCGAGGAGCACTTTGCCGACAATGGGCCTTCATCTCCATTCGCAAAGGTTTCACAGTCGGCAGGCGAATTCCTGCGCGTCTGTAAACGGTGGATGCGTATCACGACTCCGCTCCTCTATGAGACTGTCATAATTCGATCTCGAGTGCAGGCACACTCACTCAGTCTAGCTCTTTTGCGCTGTCCGGAGTTCGGGCGCTTTACAAGACGGTTGCGACTGGAAGGCGTGTATGGCGACTTCCTCACGCCGGACATTTACGAGACCATGCCCAACGTGAAACAACTCTGCTTCACGGTATCAATTCATCAAAAAAACGACATTTCTGGTCTTCAGCGAGCCTTCGAACTGTTCGACGTCGAGCGAGTTGTTCTGACTCTGCACGAGAATTCGGTCAGACTCCACAAACTGCGGGTCCGACTATTAGAAGACCTACGCGATGCCATCATCACTAATTGGCCTAACTTAGTCCGTAACTTCCTATCTTGTCCTTTCCTGGCGTTCGCGATACTGAACTTTTCTTAGAAACACTTTACACTCCCACACTCGGCAAATTCGATCTACTGGGACGCCGAGCACGTTTTGTTCACTGCTCTGGCTCAAGCCCCTCAACTACAAACTGTCACAGCCTGGACTGACCTATCAGGAACTCCGCGCACCGACCAGCTTGCCCTCCTGCCAACAAACCCATCCTTCCGACATCTCTTTCTCCAGGTTCACAAACCTGTTTTTCAAAATTATCATCAAGTTGCCCCGCTTGAGTGGTTACCACCAATACTTCATGCCTACGTACGAGTTGTACCCGCGAGCTTCTGTGGGACCTCATACTGCAACGAACTCGCTAGTACCAAACATCTCGCGACTCCCGCCAACGAGTTCTCGATTCCTCTCGCCCAAGTGCCGCATCAAGACCGCATCAAGATTTGGACAAGGATACTTCGGTTCGCGCTGACGTTGAACAAGCCTGTCAGCCTCCCATCGGGGCACAGCCGGCGGCACATAGGCACCAGCTTTGACTTCAAGTGGGTGGACTTCGCGGGAGCGAGTGCATGTTTGAGTGTCTCAGAAGACTTCCAAGTTCGATATTCACTCTTGCATGGGTTTCATTTTGCTGATAAACAACGTAGACGGCGACGAACCGAGTTCTCGCAGCCCGTATCGTGCTCAACTCGTTCCACGGCGAGGACTCGGATTTCAGACGTGCCACTACTCATGACCCATTGCTCATGAACTACGTGCATTCCATCAGGCTTAATCGTGCTCAAAACTGTCAGAAGCTATTCCCACCCGATGAAGACCTGGCCGATGGTGGTCTGTTGCACCGCGCCAATCAGCTTCGAGACCTTAGCCTGACCGAGACGGACCCTGCCGGCTCGGCTCTCACCAGGATATGGCCAGTTCTTCAACTCAAGATTGGAAAGTCGCTTGTATCTCTATCGGTAACGGTCGACTTCATGCCTGTGCCGCTGCCCGCGGACTTCTTCAGCGGGTTGGATGTCTTGGAACGGTTGGAGTGGGACGTTCCAGCGGCTCATTTTACGCTTCCCGATCTGCTCGCGTCCGGAGAGGGTGGTGACGAGACGAGAAGCAGAGATGCATTGTCACTTCCCAGGTTGCGGGAACTGAGGATGACCGCCACTCACTCGACGTTCTACGCAACACTCGCGCGGTTTGCGTACGCCCAACCATCTTGTTGTGCGGGCTTGTGGCTGACCTCATCATACGATATCCAGGCTCCCTCGTTTATGCACCTTGACCATGACGTACTATGTCGAAAGCTGCCTGCAGTTTCTGCAGGCTCACGGCAGCAAGATCATCACCCTCGGCGTAATAGATCGGCACCTCACTCAACCACTCTTCGACCTTGTGCCGAACGCTACAACTTTGCGCCTCCACCTGAAAAGCGCCGAGCCCAAAGTGTGGCAACAGTACCCTCACTGCTACAGCTCACGAGCAGTCGAATGCGATCCTCGGCCGTTTGCCCACCTGCAGCACGTCTCTCTACAACGAATCATAGTACTATGGGAGTTGTACGAAATGTCTTCCACTCTATCAGGAAATCGTATTACTGAAGCCGCACTTTTGAAGATTACAATTATCTTGGTACAAGGCGCTGGCAAGGTCGCTACGCACGGGGGTGGGGGCTGGAAACCTTCCAGCGCTGCGTGAAGTTCGGCCTGACCCACACAGGCTGTACAAGTACGATATATGGCCCGCAACAGAGTGCGTATCCGCTGTTTTCGCACATTATTCAGTTGGTTCGTATTGACATTTCTTCGCGTTGGCCTTCTCTAGGCGAGGAGTTCGCCAGAATCTTTGGGTGCCTCTCCACAAGTTGTTGGCACAAGTCAACGTTGCGCTGCTCGACCTCGATGGTCAGCCATACCGCAAGCGAAAGGCGTACGTGCCGAAACGAGAGAAGCAGCCGATTATACCGAGGACACTGCCTGCACGACTCAGTACGACACACAGAAGTCCCGTGGTGACGGATGGCTCGGAGTGCAGAGAAGACGCGAACGTTCTGGGTCCATCTACTACTCCCACTCTGGACGGGAAAGCCGATGCACGCACGGGAGAGACAGGCCCAACGCGACGCTCGACGCGCAGCGCCGTGACGGCACGCTCAGTTTCTCAGGTAGGCTCAAGTTCAGGCCCAATCACTATACCGCGTAGGGGTTCCCGCAGAAAATAGCGCATCTGCTGGTAGGGGTGGTGCCGCAGAGGCACCAAAAGCAAAGGAGAAGAAGGAGGCCAAGGAGAAGTCTGAAAACGACATGTTCGTCCCGGCTCAACTACCACCTCATATATCGACCATGCTGACATGAAATGCTTCAGAGCTTCGTTTATTCGATTAAATGCATCTGTTTTCGTTGCGTTCCTTCCGTCGGTCTTTCTCGTACCTCGCATCTTCCCAAGCGTTGCTCTTCATACATACTCCGCAACTCCATTACCACTGCACCGCACCCGCCCTATGTAAGCATGCCGCCCCGCCACCCAAAATTCAAACTGCAGCATGTGCCTAGGCACGTGCTGGAACGAAACAAAACCTGTCTGTTGAGAAGCCTCGAACGATCGTCTGTCTTATGGCTGATACTTCACCGGCGGAAACGCTCTGTAAACCATTCTCCTGACATAGCCCTGCGAAGCGATGGTCTTAGGCACCTCGATGTTTTGGTTTGATAGGTCGTCGAGGTCAAGGTCACGGTTTGCCTTGCGCTGCAGTTGACTTTCATCAAAGCCTGCAGCACCATCATGGTGGTCAGCCTGCACACCGTGGGATCCGTGAGCCGGATGCTCACATGCCAAGGTTGCTTGGTTCCGCAGCGCGACAATCTGACCAATTAGGGATATGCGTTGCGGATGAAGCCGTGAGTGAGCGCCTCGCCACTCTCCCCGCCACCATGAACTCGCTCGCCGACGAGCTGATCAGGCTCATCATGGAACCGGTCTTCATCGTATCTGAGAACTATTTTGCCGCCAATGGACCTTTCTCTCCATTCGCCACGGTTTCGCAATCGACAGGCGAATTCTTGCGCGTCTGCAAACGGTGGATGCGTATCACCACCCCACTCCTCTACGAGACTGTCGTCATTCGATCTAGGGATCAGGCATACTCGCTCAATCTCGCACTGTCGCGCTGTCCAGACGTCGGACGTTTTACCAGAAGGTTGCGGCTGGAAGGCGTATACGGCGACTTCCTCACACCCGACATTTACGAGACCATGCCCAACGTGAAGCAACTCTGCTTCACAGAAACAATATCTCAAAAAGGCAATGTCAACGGGCTTCAGCGGGCCTTCAAGCTGTTTGACGTCGAACGAGTTGTTCTGACTCTGCACGAGTGCTACGGCACCCAGGCCAATAGAGCGCGCGGTCGATTGATAGAAGGCCTTCGCGACGCCATCATCACTCGTTGGTCTAACTTGGTCTGTAATCTCCAGCCTTTCCTAATTTTGCGAGATTTACCTTCTCTCAGAAACACTTTACGCTACCGCACTCGCCATATTCGCCTGATTGGGCCACTGAGGAAATTTTGCTCCCAGCTCTGGCTCAGGCACCTCAACTAGAGACCGTCACAACCTGGCGTAGCCCATCCGAGTCAGGATTCCCGAAAGCCGACCAGTTTACCGTCCTGTTGAAAAATCCATCCTTTCGCCATCTTTTTATTCAAGGGTACGCCAAACCTGGCGTTCCGAGTAGTCGAATGGCCGCGCTTGAGGAATTACCAGCCGTGCTGTGTGCCTGCACGCGTTTTGTGCCCATGGGCTACTGTAAGACTTCATTCCGCGACGAGCCTGCCGCTCAACAACTCCCAATCCCCGCCAACAAATTCTGGACTCCACTCGCTCGAGCGTCACGTGAAGACCGCCTCAAGATCTGGACGAGAATCCTTCGGTTTGCTTTGACGTTGAAAGAGCCCATCCAGACCCTGTACCTCCCTACAATGCTCAAAATTCGGTACTGTGGCTCAAGTTTTGATGTCAAGCGGGTTGATCATGCGGCGGCGAGCGCATGCATTAGGGTCTCAAAAGATATCTCCGTACGAGATTCGTTCTTGCCTGGAATTCACCCTGCTGACAAACCGCACAGACGGCAACCAAGCGAGTTCTCGCGACCTGGGTATTATTCCCCTCAACCTACCGCAGGGTGCCTGATAACTCGGACTTGAGGCATGCCGTTGCTCGCGACCCGTTTCTCTTGAATTACGTGCAGTCGATGGAATTTGATTGCACTCAAGACTCTGGGTGGCCTCAGTTTCCGCCCGAAAAAGACCTCGTCGATGGAGGTTTATTGGCTCGCTTGAGTCGGCTTCAAGACCTCAGTCTGACCGCTGCCGACCGCTCCGGCTTTGCTTTTACTAGGGTTTGGCCGGCGCTTCAATTCGCAGCAGTCAAATCGCTTGTATCCCTATCGGTCCAAATCGACTTTATGCCCGACGAAGTGCAGCTGCTCGCGGAGGTTTTCAGAGGATTAGACGCACTGCAGCGGCTGGAATGGGACGTTCCAGCGGCTCAGTTTACGCTTTCCGAGTCGCCAAAGGGCGGCAACGATGACGACGAGCAGCAGCGCCGAGATGCATCGTTGCTTCCACGATTGCAAGAATTGAAGATGACAGCCGCTCACTCGACGTTTTACGCGACACTCGCGCAGTTTGCGTATGTCTAGCACCTGTCTTGTTATTTAGCCCCACAGCTGACCACTCCTTCTTGGTATCCAGACTCCCCTGTTTTCGCTCTTTGACCATGACATATTACGTCGACAGCTGCCTGCAGCTTCTGCAAGCTCATGGCAGCAAGATTATTACTCTCGGCCTGTCAGATAAACATCTAACTCAACCACTCTTCGACCTTGTGCCAAATGCTACAACTTTGCGCCTGCACGTGTCTTGCGCAGAGCCCAGGGCTCGGCAAACGCCTCATCACTACTTGGGCTCACCAGCACATGAATACGACTCTCAACCATTTGTCCACTTGCAACATGTCTCTGTGCAACGAATCATACCATTGTGGGAAGGGTATGGAATGGTTTTTTCCCTACCAAAGAATCATATCGCTGAGCTTCATCGTTCAAAGGTACGGATCACAATTGTACAAGACGCTGGCAGAATCGCTGCGCAGTGGGGTGGGAGCTGGCAACCTCCCTGCACTGCGTGTAGTTCAACCCGACCCACACGTGCGATACAAGAAATACATCTGGCCAAAGACAGAGTGCGTGTACAACGTCGTTGTGCGTCTTTAAGTAATATTGTATTAATATTGCTCTTCGTGTCGGTCTCTCTTAGGCAAGAAGCTCGCTACAGCCATTGGGTGTCCTCACAACAGATGCTGGCCCAAGTCAACGTTGCGCTGCTCGACTTCGACGGTCAGCCATACCGCGAGCGAAAGGTGTACGTGCCGAAACGAGAGAAGCGGCCGATCATACCGAGGAACCTGCCCAAACGACGCAGCACAGCACACAGAAGCCCCGTGGTGCTAGATGGCTCAGAGTGCAGAGATGATGCCATTGCGGATCCATTTTCTACTTCCATTCCTGAGGGAAAGGCAGATGCAATCACGGGAGCGACAGGCTCAACGCGACGTTCAACGCGCAGCGCCGTGAATGCACGCTCGGTTCCTCTGGTGGGCTCAAGTTCAGGTCCAACCACTGCACCGCGGGAGGGTTCCCGCAGGAAGTAGCGGACTAGGCTGTATTTATAAAGAAATCCAGTTAAACCGTCAGATCTGAAATACACCAAAAGAACGTGCCGCGAACGGGTTACACAACAGTACATGATTGCCACATCTGTAGGTGTCCGGACAATTGTTCCTCAGTAGGTTAGCTTCCGTTTCCGGCGACGACGCGGCTCTCCCTCCCTCCGTTGTCTAGTCTTGCTATGGTGCGTCACTCGCCAAAGCTTCTGTGCATCCACTTTGAAAATCATACTCCTCATCGTCGTGCATTCGGCCCAGTCTTCTGCTTGGCGGCGTCAGCGCCGAGCCACTCGGGCTTTCAATGTGCGGTTTCTCTCCCCACGTTCAAGACTGCATCATGGCCTAGTTACCTGCCGCAATTCTGCACTGGCCTATTAAGCAAATGTTTCTTGACTGTGCCAACATTGGTTGGTAATCTTGAACTCTTGATGTTCACGCCAATTGGTGCGAACAGCTCCTATCTCTGTCTCTTCTTCCTCCATCTAGCTTCCACGTGTAGATGCTGGCTAAAGTTCCAACTTACGGGTCCTTTCTTTGTATCCTTCTCGACTGATCTTTCGCCTGCTGATGTCTTTGAAGTCGCACGAGCTGGCTGCAACACATGCTGCGCACATTCTTGCAGATGACAATATGGACATTACATCAGATAAGATCTTTGCGTTAACAACCGCCGCTGACCTTGAAATTGAGCCGATCTGGGCATCCCTGTTGGAGAAGGCGCTCGAGGTTCGTCGATTTGCACGACGTTCCTCGTAGCGTTCGACCATCATCTCATTACAGGGCAAAGACACAAGAGAAATTTTGATCAGCATCGGTGGCGGCGATGCGCCGGTAACGGCTTCCGTTGCATCTATAGCTGATGGCGGTGGTGGCGCCGCAGAGGTACCGAAAGTAGAGGAAAAGAAGGAGGAGACCAAGGAGAAGTCCGACGACAACATGGTGCGTCCTGGCTCAACTATCGCCTCACATATCAACCACACTGACATAACATGCTCCAGGGCCTCGTTCTGTTTGATTAAACGCATCTGCTCTTGCTGTGTTTGCTTCGTCAATCTTTCTCGCGCATTGCACCTTCGCACCCGTTGTCTTTCATACACCGGCGCACCATTACTACGCAATTCAGCAACTACTGTATCGAACCCATCCATGTACACACATTGACACGCAGCTCAATTATTGTTCTTTTCCGGCTGTCTATTTTCTGCTCGATTTTCAACGACGAAGGCGCTCTGGCTACCCCCGCCCGCTCCCAAGTTGACACAACTTGGGGATAAGCTTATCCCGACGTCTTAGTCAGACAAATTGTTTCTGTTTCTCACGCTTAAGTTATTTTCCCTTCGCACACAGCCTGCAGCGCGCTCCGTGAGACCGTGCTTCCCTGAGACGGTCAAACCTTGAACCACTGCAAGTTTCAAACTAAAGCTTGACACATCCAGCAGCCTGTCACCTCATGCCCCTCTCACTCCTACAGGCTTCTCGCTTGAGTATTCCAATAATTATACCCGATTGTTTCCCTTGGCATGCCGAGTCGCCGGTCAGACCGATGGGGGAACGTGTCGCGGATTGAGCCGTGGGTGAGCGTCTCTCTACTCTCCCCGCCACCATGAACACGCTCGCCGACGAGCTGGTCAGGCTTATCCTCGAGCCCGCTTTCATCGTATCAAATGATCATTTTGCCGACAATGGACCTTCATCTCCATTTGCGAAGGTTCCGCAGTCGGCGGGAGAATTCTTGCGCGTCTGCAAACGATGGATGCGCATCACGACTCCACTCCTTTACGAGACTGTCGTCATTCGATCTCGAGCCCAAGCACAATCACTCAGTCTCGCACTGTCGCGCTCTCCGGAGTTCGGAAGTTTTACCAAACGGTTGCGGCTGGAAGGCGTATACGGCGACTTCCTTACGCCGGACATTTACGAGACCATGCCCAACGTGAAGCAACTCTGCTTTACCGTGTCGATTCACCACACAAACGACATTTCCGGGCTTCAGAGAGCCTTCGAGCTGTTCGACGTCGAGCGAGTTGTTCTGACTCTACACGGGAATTCCCTGGTCAACCGCCACAAAATCCGAGCCCGACTGATTGAAGACATAGCTGACGCTATTATCACACATTGGTCAAATCTAGTCCGTCGAATCATTTTTCTCATCATTTAACAATGCTCATTGTCTCTCAGAAACACTTCACTCTGTCACACTCGAAACAAGGGACCGACAGGGTCGCCGAGAGTATCTTGCTTCCGGCTCTGGCGCAAGCCCCTCGGCTTGCGACTCTCACAGCCTGGTGTGGTTCATTGAAATTCCCAAACGCCAAACAATTTGCAGTCCTGCGAACGAATCCATCCTTTCAACATCTCTTTCTCCAGGGGCACACCAAACCTGACGCTCCGAATGATCCAGTTGTCACCCTCGAGGGCTTACCAGCCGAAATTCGTGCTTATGCGCGCGTCGTGCCCACGGACTACTGTGGGACCTCAGTCTACGAGCAGCCTGTCGTTGAGCATATCGGTACTCCCGCCAACGAATTTTGGATTCCTCTCGCTCAAGTGCCGCAAGAAGAGCGCATAAACTTTTGGGCGAGAGTCCTTGGGTTTGCTTTGAAGTTGAGCAAGCCTGTCGACACACGGAACCTCCCTTGGGCGGTCGGCCAGCGGTACAACAGTACGAGTTTCGACCTCAAGCAGGTCGACCTCGCGGGAGCAAGCGCATGTATCAAGGTTTCAAAAGATTTTTATGTTCGTGGTCATCTCTTCCTTCGATTTCAATCTGCTGAAAACTGTGTAGATGGCAAGCAAGCGAGCTTTAGCGTCTAGCGTTGCCCTCCCCTCTTGTGGTAGTGAGGACTTCAGGCGTTTCGCTGCTCAAGACCCTTTCCTTCTGAGCCACGTGCGATCGATGGGCCTTTATTGTACTCGCGGTTTCAAACGGCAGTTTCCATCAGACGAAGACTTAGTCGATGGTGGGTTGTTACACCGCCTCAACCGGCTTCAAGACCTGAGCATTACCGAGACCGACCGCGTCAGTTCGGCTCTCACCAGGATCTGGCCGGTTCTTCACCTCGTAACTGGCAGATTGCTTGTCTCTTTATCGGTCCAGGTCGACTTCATTCCCGACGGCGTGCAGCTGCTCGCAGACCTTTTTAAGGGGTTGGACGCACTGGAGCGATTGGAGTGGGACGTTCCAGCTGCCCAGTTTACGCTTTCCGATCTAGCCACGGGTGGGAACGGTTATGAAGAGCAGCGAAATACAGAAGCTTCCTCGCTTCCTCGCCTGCAGGAACTGAGGACAACAGCTGCTCATTCGACGTTTTATGCAACACTCGCGCGATTTGAGTACGCCCATTTTCTCTGTTGTACAGCAACGAATCTGACCGCTTCCCTTTGTAATCCAGCCTCCCCTGTTTTCGTTCTTTGATCATGACGTACTACGTCGACAGTTGCTTCGACCTTTTACAAGCTCATGGTAGCAAGATCATCACTCTCGGTGTAACGGATAAGCACCTCACACAACCACTCTTCGACCTTGTGCCTAATGCCACGACTTTGAGCCTGCACATGGCGTGCGCCGAGCCCAAGGCCTGGCAAAAGCAGTCTCGCTACTTCAACTCACCAGCAGTCGAGTACGACCTTCGACCATTTACCTACCTACAACACGTCCATCTACGAAGAATTATACCGCTGTGGGAACTGTACGCGTTCCTCTATATCAAGTGATCTTAGCGCTAAAATTGAATATTCCAGGCAGCAATTTCCGTGGTACAAAACACTGGCGGAGACGCTGCGTAGGGGCGTGGGAGCCGGTAACCTTCCCGCTCTGCGAGAAATCCAGCCCGACCCACACATGCAGTATAAGTACGACATCTGGCCAAAGACAGAGTACGTGTTCGCTATTTGGCATGCTCTCGTACTGCTTGATTCTGATGTTTTCAATCATATTGGTCTCCTCCAGGCGTGAAGTTCGTCAGAACCTCTGGGTACCTCTACACAAGACTCTCGCCCAAGTCAAAGTCGCGCTGCTCGACTTCTACGGTCAGCCCTACCGCGACAGGAAGGTGTACGTGCAAAAACGAGAGAAGCAACCGGATATGCCGGTGATACTGCAGACGCGACTTAGATCGGCACGCAGAAGTCCCGTGGTAGCGAATGGCTCGGAGGGTCCCACTATTGAGGATGAATTTACCGCTCCCACTACAGAAGCGGCGGCCGAGGCAAGCATCAAAATCGCGGGTCCAACACGACGCTCGACGCGCAGCGCGGGGACAGCTGGATCGGCTCCTGTAGCCAGTTCAAGCTCAAGCTCAAGCTCAATCACTGCCCCGCGTAGAAGTTCCCGTAAGAAGTAGCATACTAGAACATGTATTAAACAGATGACTGTATCAATCAATGGGTTTGACTGAACTGTCGAGGTGTGTCACGGCTGCTCAAGCTGAGGAAACGCCGACGACCAAACACGCCAGAGCAGTGATTTGGTTCTCGAAGCCACATGATCTACACAGTGCATGTATGGGTCTGTTATTAGCAGCTAGATTGTGCGAGTCTAAACTCACCACACAGTAGAAGGCGGACTCGACGTCAACAATGCACAAGCCGACCACTCTCGGCTTCCCAACCAGCACTAGCTTCGCAAAATCACTACTGGATACGCCGTGATTTGTATCAGGGAAGTGTTTTTATGCAGACTATAGAGCAGCGAAGAGTTCCAGCGTCGCCTGCAGCGGTGCACGGTGGCTCCAATCGTCGGTAAGGCATCGACTGAGGTTGTTATTTTTATTCGCGTCGCAGACGGGGCATTGCCGCATTATATCGGTACTGAGCTCAAGCTGGTCTAGGGGTACTAGGGGGACGCAGGTACTTAGATGCGACGAAAAGTCGGCGTGGTGATGCTGAGAATCCGCCACGGCGCTGGGGATACCGTTCGGTTGAACGGCCGATGCGATTGAGCGTTTCATAAGCATCCAAGTCTTCAACTGAGGTGACAGCGGCAAGTGAGTGGCACTGGCAGAGGTTGAAGCCGACATTGCCAAGTTACCAGAGCGCTGCGACTGACACAAGCAGTACAATCACACATTTATGAGCAACAGATGTGTTCGATTATGTACCAACAGGCGGCCGTTTGTGGGTTTTACGGGGAGTGACACAGGGGGCAAGGGCGCGTTCACCTTTCAAAGGTGAACGCAGCATTCACCTCCTGATTCACCTGTCTGTCCCTCGACCACCAGAGTGAGTTGGCTTAGCAACCACGAGGTAAACGGGCAGGTGAACGCCACGTTCACCTTTCAAAGGTGAACGAGCTCTTGCCCCTGTGTGGGAGCAAGGTAGAATTGCAAAGCGCAGCGAAGTTAATAGCGCGGGGGGCCGAAATCAGAGGACAAGCCTCGCACAGAGGTCATTGAACTCCGCAGCGCGGCCCCTGGCCACCTGATTTCTACCTCAATTCGCTCTTAGCCGAGTTCAGGTCAACGCTCGCTCAGATTCATTGCGGAGTGATGAGGTTCCGCCTTCAGCGCGGGTCACGTTCGACGTCCAGGTGTCCGTGTTTGTGGCAGCATTCAAGTTTATGTCGCGTCGTTTGTAGACACGACTAAGTTTACAGTGGCGCCTATATCGACGATACAGCATTAGGCACGCACAATAACAAGAGATTCTCGACAAGGATGTGCGACGCGAGTAGCTTACAGGAACTCTGTCTTGTGGCTTGGCCACGGCGCTCGGAGGCTCGCGCTAGACATGCTATTCTCCATCCTGTCTTCTGCCTCCTATGTCCTATCCCCTGTCTCGCTTGTCACCTGGCATCTGTCCACGCTTAGGGAACAAAACTGCTTGCTATAACATACTGATATGGAAGGTATCCGTGTTTAGAAGATGTTGAAGGGCATCGGACTGCTGTTTTGTGTCACCGATTTGGGGCGGCTGCGCGGTACTTGCCCGTTTGCGCCTTCTCTTTCGACTGCCAACTCTCACGGCTATTTTTCTTCATTCGACAGCGCAGAGCATGAGTCTTGCGCCATACACACTCCCTTTGACCGCTGCGAGCGGGGTTTGGATGTGAGCG
>Ga0247815_10002835_pt1 | contig 12700 bp, 12 predicted proteins | sample UWRJL194509B1_FD_181014 | JGI IMG/M metagenome (GOLD analysis project Ga0247815, IMG submission 181014) | Plant litter microbial communities from Arlington Agricultural Research Station in Wisconsin, United States - UWRJ-L194-509B-1 | ecosystem: Environmental > Terrestrial > Plant litter >... | reverse complement strand
GAGGACATCAAAGATAACGAAGATGACTCGGGGAGGAAGATATCTCATCGGATTTTGCTTGAGACTGCGACGCGCGAGATCGCAATAAGACCAGGAGGCGATTTTGTTTCAGTTAGCCGAGACGGCGCTCCCACGCCATGTTCGCACAAGCGGATCCGGGACCCAGCAGACATGAGTATGGCAGTCTCCCATCAAGCGAACGACCAGCTCACGTTCAGGGTGCGCTGACTGAATCAGATTTCCTGCAGGACAACGTGCAGATCACCGACTTCTTAGTCGGTACTTTGCAGGGGGCCCCCTTACAATTTTGGGGGATAATTATGTCATGATGATGTCATCGGCAATTTCCTGTCTCCTGGCTCGTTTTTATGTAATCCTTACAGTTCTCTCTAGATTAAACAAAATTCATGATGTCCTAAAAGACAGCTCGTGGCTGGAGAAGTCTTCTCCGTTGCCGAGGGCCGTTTCAGAGCCGTTGCCACAGACAGCCAGCCCACTCAAATTTAAATTAACCTCTTCTTGCCTCTCTCTGATATACATTCATTCTTCGACGTATCTCGCATATTATTCATTTAAAGTGAGCTGACTGTAATGGTATGCTCGGCTAACTACTGTGTGTGTGTGTGTGTTTTCACCCATACAGTCTGTGAAATGACCGTAATGGCAGTATCCGTACAATTACACTTGCCTGAAACAAATCATGCGTACAGGATTTGAGTAAAGCGAGTCCAAATGTCGAGAGAAGAGCGATAGCGAGACCTTGTGCCGTGCGCGGCGGTTAACTCCGAAAACCCGCGCTCCGAGGAGGTTCACAGGCAAGTCAGCGCAACCCCGATACCGACACGCCAACTCACCACGACGGCCAAAGTCTTTGCTAAAAGACGATTCCCAATTGCACGCGAAATTTCGTCAACCATTGGGTTAGTGTGCGTCACGGGTTTTTATAAAAATTTCGGCCTAAACGAGCTGTAGAGGCTGCACATGTTCATTTTTCCCCATAATTTGACTTTCTCGATGTAGCTCCAGGTTGAGGCCATCGTCTGAACCTTTGAACGGGCTACCAGGTCGCGGATCTGCTGCGTGAGACAGCTGTCAATGTCGGTGTCAGTGTCAAGTGCCGTAAAATCCCGCCGCTGAGGGCTGCGGGTAACTGCGTGGCGTTCGCTCAAATCTCCACTTCTTGTCTTGAATTAGAGATAAAACGGGAGCCATAACCGTCCTCCACAAACGGTTTTTCCCGCTTCATGTCAACTTGGGATCGTAAAGTTGCATGGAGCAAACGGGGAAACGCGTTTTCGCGGGAATCCCGTGATTCACACTACATTGGGTCGTCTAGGTGTCTTAGGCCGTTGCACAAAGCGGCTCGTATTTCAGCTAGGGCAGTTCACCCGCCAAGACATGAACTTACTGCCCAACCGAGACCAGCTCACGTGAAATTTCAGCAGCTCTCGGTAGTGCTGGCAAAACGAACGGCAACACATGTGCCCTTGCTCGCCGCAACGCTTGCCATGATGCCATTGCCACCCAGCTTTCAGCCACATCCAAAGCTCGTTCATTGACAATAGCGCAGCCAAAACGTCCCCAGTATATAAAACTTCCTCCTGTACACCACGAAAAATTTGGAAAAAAGCTTCCCACCAAGTTCTCGCGTGTTCGCAGCGGCGGCACTTCAGTTCCGTCTCGGTCTCGCGGTTTCTCTCATGATTAGTGTTCTCTTGTTCCTCGCGTTTCTCAAACAACAGATTTATTATTTAGCTAAAGTAGTTGTTTGCGTACCGTAAACTACACGGTGAGAGGCTGAACATAAGGTGAGACCTGCCAACCGTTATCGAGCCGACTCACTGTACAGATAGTTCAGATACCTTACAATGAAAGGGTTTCGAAAGCGATGGTGGTGAGTAAACGAGCTCTAAACGAGACGAGAAGCGAGAAGATGCAAAAAGAGAAACGGAACGGAAGCGAGACGCGAGACAAGACACGAGACGAGACGGGGAAAGGATGAGCGCAGTACGAGCACGAGGCGAGGCAATCCGCGAAACGGTGAGGTGAGACGAGGCAAGGGCAGCGAAGCGGTGTTCGTAGGCACGCGAAGAGACGGCGAGGTCGTAGGGCGAGAAACGAGGGTCTGAGCAAGGATCACGCGCGATCAGACGGGTGGCGATGATGGGGAACAGTGAGAGCGATCGACCGGTGGCTGAGGTGGAAAACCGGTGTCCCTCCATCAACAGATCGTTTCTTTCTTTATATATGAGTTTAATATAACTATATAGCGTGTTCCAAGTTGATTTGGAAGGGTTTTGGAACATGCAGGTTCAAGGGCGAACCTTCCGGAAACAGCCGGAAGGATGCGTGAATCCTGGCATGTTACACTCACACTCGCTCGTTCGCGTGCCCGAAACTTCCGTTTCAGAAGCCATTTCGACGCACACGCTACTAGAAACCTTTCTAAGAAGTCGGTGAGGACACCCTGGTGTCGCTACGATTACCAATGTACGTAGAAATCGGTACTTCCGGACGAGACCTGCGCGGAGTAGTGGCTCCCGCTAGATTCAAACTTTATGATATTCAGGACTCAGGGCTTGCGACGACTATCACGCAGACAGCGGCATATTTGTTTTGAGCCGAGTGTCCTGTTGCTCTCAAGGACTACTTGCTCAAACACCAAGCATACCTCACAACCTCGGCCAGAACGTACATCTATTGGATATTTCTTTACTTCAGATAATCATCCCAGCAGAGTTGCTGCTTGAATGTGTCAGCGTGCTCGGCTAATGCAAACGGAGATTGACCTCCTCCAGTCAGTTGGACCCCGTTCGTGCGAATCGACAGATCTTGTTCTTAGATCAACCCGCACTAAGATACGTGGAAGCCCACCTGACATTTGCCGGTGCTCACACCATGGCGCCTGTTCGCATGCATGTTTTAGCGGCTCACAGCCAATAAGGCACGTAGTGACGTTCACTTAGGCTGTCGCGATGAGTTTAAAGCCACTCTCGTTCGTCTCCTCGCGCTTAGCACCGACATCATACCCCGCGTCATCTCTGGCCTCTTTATTGCTGCCATCGCATTGTACGTGTTGTGAAGTGCACTCTTTCGCACTCGCTCAAGCTGTCAAAGATGTCGGAGTCGGTGGCAGTGATTCCTCAGCATGTATTGCAGGGGGCACTGGGTCCGCTACTCGTCGGCACTTGGCTCAACATAGCACTCTTCTCGTTCGAGGTGACCCAGGTTTATCGCTACTTCGCCGCCGGCTCGTTGGTACAACATCCAAGTGCCAAGTGTGTGAGTACTGGCGCGACTCGGCGCCGGTTGGACCCTGTGTGGATTCGAATCTTTGTCTTGTGGATGTTCGCACTGGACATCACTTCCTCAGCTGTGGGATGCGCTTTGGCGTATACGGTCCGTCTGATTCTGCTTCTGGCACGCATGCGTGAGCGCGACTAAGGCCATTAAGTACACAGTGACCGGCTGGTGAAACATCACTATACTACTGAGCAACGACTGGTACGTCTTTTGGCGCAACTATGTATACACTGAATTGAATAACACTGCTGGTCGCAGGTTGATGTCATTATTCGGAGTCCGTCACACCTCATCTTCGGCTTGTACCTGGCTAATTGTTTCTGCAGATTGCAAGCGCGTTCAGCACTCTCTCAATGCACATTTACCTCATCTCTCGATATTACTCCCTGACCAGTAGTACGGGGCCTCGAATTCCGTACCCGAGCCCAGAAATGTGTACTGGTATGTACTAAAGACAGAGATTTGAACGCTCCAAGCTGTAGCATGTATTAACCTTAGATCAATCCAAGTGCATACAATGGACCAGGCACCTAAGTATGCACCAGAAGCAACTGGTTTGTACCAGTGTGCACCTTCGTGCTGTGAGACCAGGAATGCGGGTACTAACCAGACAAGTTTGGTATGCACTAGACGATCACGATGAGCCTTATTGAAACCACAACTCAGAGTAAATTGCGTAGGATGTTCAATGGTTCATCTAATGTGGTTCAAACCATCTTGCTGGTTAATTCTGGCTGATCACCCGTAAAGTTGCGGGAATACAGGTTGTTTTAGCTTGCCACGAGCCAGTAGTTTAACTATAGAAAAGTCAAATTAGATGTCTTGATATAAACTTCTGAAAATTTAAAGTGTCGATAGCCACTCTATAATGTTGATTGATTAAAGTGAACGGTACACTTTTCTGTTTTATGTGACCAATGAATCAAGTGAGACCCTAGTATGAACCTGCACTGATGGTTCAAACCGTACCGTTAGGTTTATACCAGAGTCGAATGTAGAAGTTTTCAAATTACAGGGTGTGGTATATACCAAATAGTTCATGGTCTCTGGACTGTAGTATAGACTACCGAGGCCCCGTACCTTTGCCCTGACCCGGGCAACCATTCTCAGCTCGATCCTTTGCCTATTTACGCTCACAGCATGTGGACTCTACGTGTTCATTGCCATATCTCTTGTCACCATGTTTCGTCGATTGGCGGATAGACCGAAGATGCAGGCCGTAATAACGTGAGTCTGCCTACCGTGATATAAGGTTATGTGCTGAACTTTGCGATCTCTGTCAGTGCATGGGCTGTGGATACTGTTTTGACGGACTGGTTAATCGCCGGCACCCTAATGTGGGCGCTCTCCAAGATGCGGACATCAATCAATGATACCCAAGGCTCGTTCACGATGCTCACACGGCTAATTCGCATTAGTTGCCTCTCAGGGGCTGCGCCTGCGTTTCTCGCCCTATTAACATGTAAGCCATTCAGGTTCTCAAACCTCATCCCGCATTGCTCATACATTAGCGATTTTCAGTCATCTGCTACTTAAGTGCTAATGAGACCAATCTCGGGTCTATGTTCAGCCTCTCTGGTGGTCGCGCTGCCACGCTCAGCGTATTGTACCACCTGAACTCGCGCGACAGCCTGTTCCGCAACACACAGGGCACATCTGTCAACGCAACGGCTATTTACTTGCAAACAACCATCGAACCTGAACAGATGTTTGGCGGCGGAGCAGGGAGTCGGTCGATTACGCCTACAGGCAAGAATCGCATACTAGATGACTCCGAGCAAGCTATGCCAGCCGTGGCGGATGAGACCAGCATAGTCAGTCTGGGTTATGGCCCAGAATCGAATCCGGCCATCGAAGTCAAGGCAGCGGTTAGGAACAAAAGCAGGCGTGTGAGCATTGTGCGCATAAGCTCGCCGTCGAGGGTGTCGCCGGAGGCGAACGAATTGCCCCGGCATGTCGGCATGTTGACACTAAAGTCCAACTCTGACTGCTTCGATGCAACGCAACGTGTAGATGTCAGATTATTGCGGATACTCTCTCAGATGTAACACAATCACGGAAACGTTCTCGATCAATCGGAACCATCTGTCGTGAACGCAAGCTTACGCGTGCAAACTACACTTGCCATCACTGGCACAAGATAGATTTCGCGAATTAGAGTTTGCGGAAGCCGTCATTCAGCATACTGACAGGGGAGATGGTGTACTAAACGGGCATGCAATCACTACAAGAATTTGTATTCAGCGGCCACTCGTTCAGCTCGGTCCTATGTCCGGTCCCAGCGTACAGTAACTATTAAAGACCACGACTGGCATAAATGATTTCTCACTGGAGGAATTATATAAACTGAAGTAACCTGATTCAACCCCAGCAGGTTGAAGGCCTCGACGCACTATTGGGTTATGTGTCTGATTCCAACGCACATGTGCTGCATCGCCCCATGTTTGCTCTTCAAAAGTCACCACTAGAGAAACAGTATAATTAGGAGCAATGGATGAAGGTCATCGAGGATGACAGCAGATTGAGTTCGTTCCGGCGTCGGCCGACTCTGCATTCCGACACGTCCTTTGCTCCTACCACGTGTCTCTCTTGAAATCGACTCGTAAGATAGCACCGTTTGCTAGGCACGTGCTTGAAATATGTCCTCGGATGGTATGTGCCTAGCGCGGCTGCATTCGCTTATACCACTGTTGGCCTGAGGCACATCAACTTCGTCACCGGTAAGGCAGTCGAGTACAAGAACTTCGAGCAAGGGGTAGCGACTATACGGACTTTGATCGTGGTGATGAGGAAGTTGAGGAGGAGAATATCTCATCGGTTTTCGCGACCGTCGAGATTGCAAGTTTGGGACCAGCATGATGGCGCTCCCACGCCGAGTTCGCGCAAGCGGATCCAGGGCCTAGCGGGCATGAGCTTTTTGATTCCTGACGAGCAAAAGGGTAGATCATGTTTTGGGGAGCACTGAATAAATCAGATTTCATGCAGGACGACGTGCAGATTGCCGATGTGCGTGGAAATGGCTCTTCCGGGCGAGATGTGAACGGAGTAGCGGCCACTGCCAAGTTCAAAACACCATGATACTCAGGGTCTAGGGCCTGCGATGTTTATCATGAGACAACAGCATATTTGTTTCAAACAGAACGTGCTGTTGCTCTCAAAGACTACCGGCTCCAACTTCAAGTATATCTCACAATTTCGGCCAGAACGTACATCTATTGGTTGTTTCTTTACTTCAAATAATCAGCCCAGCAGACTTGCTGCTTGACTGTGCCTGCCAGTGCGTGCTCGGCTAGTGCAAACGTAGATTGAGTTCCCATAATCTTAGACCCTGTTCGTGTGAATCGGCAGATCCTATTCATAGTTTGAGCCGCACTAAGATACGCGGAGGCCCACCTGACATATGTCGGCCCACGCATGTCTGCGCGGCTTAGAGTTGGTGAGGCAAGCGATGCCGTTCACTTGGGCTGTCCCGCTGAGTTTAAAGCCACGGTCGTTGGCCTTCCCTCGCTCTCAGCGGCTTCACCCCGCGTCATCTCTGGCCTTTTTCTTACTGCCATCGTATCATACGTGCTGTGAAGTGCACCCTTTCACGCTCGCTCATGCTGTCAAAGATGCCCGAGACGGTGGCAGTGATTCCTCAGCATGTAGTGCAAGGGGCACTGGGTCCGTTACTCGTCGGCACTTGGCTCAACATGGCACTCTTTTCATTCGAGGTGACCCAGGTTTATCGCTACTTCGCCGCCAACTCGTTGGGACAATATCCGAGTGCCAAGCGTGCGAGTACTGGCGCGACTCGGCGCCGGTTGGACCCTGTGTGGATTCGAATCTTTGTCTTGTGGATGTTCGCACTGGACATCACTTCCTCAGCTGTGGGATGCGCTTTGGCGTATACGGTACGTCTGAATTACTCCAGGCGCGCACGCATTAACGCGGCTGAGGCCGTTCAGTACACAGTCACCGGCTGGGGCAACGTCACTATACTGCTGAACAACAATTGGTACGTCCTTTCGCAGAATTTTGTTTGCAATTGATCAAAGCTTTGCTGCTGGTTGCAGGTTGATGACATTATTAGGAGTTCGTCACGTCTCATTTTCGTTTCACTCGTCCAGCTGGCTAATTGTTTCAATAGATTGCGAACGCCTTCGGCATTCTCTCGATGCACATGTACCTCATCTCTCGATACTACTCCCTGACCCGAGCAACTACTCTCAGCTCGATCCTCTGCCTATTTGCGCTCACAGCATGTGGACTCTACGTGTTCATTGCTATATCCCTTGTCACTATTTTTCGTCGATTGGCGGAGAGACCGCAGCTGCAGGCCGTAATAACGTGAGTCTGCCTACCGTGATATAAGGTTATGTGCTGAACTTTGCGGTCTTCGTCAGTGCATGGGCTGTGGATACTGTTTTGACGGACTGGTTAATCGCCGGCACCCTAATGTGGTCGTTCTCCAAGATGCGGACGTCAATCGATGAAACCCAAAGCTCGTTCACGATGCTCACAAGGCTCATTCGCATTAGTTGCCTCTCAGGGGCTGCGACTGCGTTTCTAGCTTTACTGACCTGTAAGCCATTCAATTTCTCAAACGTGGTCTCACGCTGTTGATGCATTAGCATTGTCATGATTTTATAGTCATCTGTTACTTGAGCGCCAAGGACACAAATTTTGGGGTCATGTTCGCCCTTTCTGGTGGTCGCGCTGCCACGCTCAGCGTATTGTACCACCTGAACTCGCGCGACAGCCTGTTCCGCAACATACAGGACACATCTTCCAGGGCAACGGCTATCTATTTGCAAACAACGGTTGAACCCGGACAGATGTTCGGCGGCGGAGTAGGGAATCGGTCGACCACGCCAACAGGCAAGAATCGCACACTAGATGGATGCGAGCAGCCCGTGTCAGCTGTGGTGGATGGGATGAGCCTAGGACATGGCGTCGGATCAAATCCGGCCAGGAGAAAGAGCAGACGTGTGAGCATTGTGTGCATGCCAATGAGTCCGCCGACGAGAGTGTCGCCGGCTGTCGAAGGTGGGACACATGATGAGGCGGGCGAATTGCCCCGGCATGTCGACAATAAAGTTCAACTCGAACCGATTCAATGACCCGCCATGTGTAGATGCCAAACTATCGCGGATACTCTGTCAGATGTAAAACATTCTTGAGTAAACAGAACTATTTGCCGTGAACTCAAGCTCATATTTACAAACCACACTCGCCATCACTGACGCAATATACATTCCTCGAATGTGAGCTTTGTGGCAGCCGCCATCCAGCACACTGACGGGAGAGATGGTGTACTGAACGGTCGTGCAATCCCTCACAAAGAACTGTGTCCTGCAGTCACCGTTACTCGTTCAGCTCGTGTCTGGTTTCAGCGTATCACAGCTATTCTGGGCCACGATTTATATTAACCATTTTCCACTGGAGGGATGATATGAGTAGGACCAGTGGTTGAAGTTCATTGGGGATGGCTGCAGGTCGAGGTCGATCCGGCGTCGGCCGACTCTGCATTTCGACGCGTCTGTTGCCCCTACTTTGCGTCTTTCTAAGCGAAATCGGCTCTTACTGTAGCGCCGCTTGCTAGTTACGTGCTTGAGTGATGTTCTCGGATGGCACCTGCCCAGCGCAGCCGCTTTCGCCGGTCAGATGGACCTGAGCAGGGTCTCATCGCTTCAACACCTTGGGCATCAGGGGGCATTCAGCAGACTCCCCAAGTCCAGGCACACTCTGAGCGCTAGTCACGGAGCAAATATGGCATTTTGAGGCTAGCCCAGTTGTTTGGGCTTGGCAGATAAGGTGTTGGAAGCAATTTGAACCAATCAGTACGCCGAACCCGAACATCCTAGCCCACCAAACCCACGTTGTTACCACCAATGTTGATTTGCGACTAGTTTGATGACATTTGAACGACTCCGGACTACTGCTTGCTTGCCCGACGCTCGACCAGTTGACAGACTGAACCCTGCGCACGGACCAGTCACGCCTTACAGAAGACAGATGGCGCCATAGTTTCACGCGGAGCTCGCACTGGCGCCGGACGTCACGCCTCGCGGCTTAACACAAACACGCGTCGAGCAACTCCGCAGGGCCTCACCTCTTCCTCCTTGCCTCGTTTTTCCTCTGATCGAGGACTCGAATGTCCCTCCAGGTTACCCGAAATTGTGGCAATTTGTGACATTGATGGCTTCGGATGCGCTCGGCTTAACAGGCGCTGTGTGCGTGTGGGATGGGGATAGGAGGCTGGTGCGCCACAGCACTCTGATCTTCATCCCCGCGCGAGGCAATTGTGCTGCAGCTCTCGCCAGGCTGTGTGGGAACTTCTACACGTCCGCGAGCAGGTTCTCTTGTCAACTATGTCGTCAGTAGCGTCCAGTTTGTGGCTTCGGCCAGCTCACGCAGGTTCAACAAGACGTCTTGGTTCACGTCCGAGACCCTCAACACACGATCATGCGCCACGACGGCCTCCACATGTGCCGTTAAGCTACGGCACGTTCACCCCGTCGAACGTACATTTTGCAGGGGCTTCGTATATTTCGTACGTCTGGGTAGCCGGCATCGTCAACACGAGACACACGGGCACAGGTCGAGGTCCGCCCGCCGTTGGTACGGTCAGAGTGATCACATGCGCATGCACGCTCGCTACCCATCACCTTCGCAAGGACGCCGCCCATGCGTTGTCGAAGATACAATTCATTGCGATGGCGTGCGTCTTTCGTTTTTTCGTGTCGCTGGCAAAGCCTCAATCGTCGGTGTGGGGAAGACTCGGGCATCGGGGTGTGAAGCGCTGATTGTCGCAGGACGCCGGGCCGGTGCGCGGTCGGACCTTGACGTCTTGTTCGTCACTTGCAAGACAGGACCCCACCGTGCTTTCTGGCTCGTTCTAGCGTCGCATACACTTAGCCGAGGAACCCGACATTGCCCGTTGAATCACAAATGCCGCATAAGCGGCAAACTCGTGACGAAGCTTGTGAGTCAGCCACGTGCAGGGATGGTGCGAGGGAGGTGCGATGCGCTGCCGCAATTAGTCAGCGATGGCGTGCTCGCTCGCACTAGAGCCTGAAATCGACACTTTTTAAAAGCGCGAGCCCGATTCTACGTGGCCTGCACTCTGTCTTATCCTTCTCTATCTTCTGCGTCCTCTATCACCAGCTTTTCACGCTCGAAATGGCCGCATCGACCTCGACCTCGTACTCGCACCCGCACGGCTTCGGCACGCGCCTCATCCACGTAGGGTCAGAGCCCGACCCCGTTACTGGAGCGGTGATCCCGCCAATGTCGCTCAGCACGACTTTCAAGCAGGATGCTCCTGGTGTCTACAAGGTACGCGCATGCAGATCCTCTCGGAGCTCCACCGAGACATGCGGGCTGACACCTCCACCTAGGGCTTTGACTACTCGCGCTCCGATAACCCCAACCGCAACGCGCTCGAGCGGTTGCTTTCCAGCATCGAGTCTGGAGGTGGCCGCGCACTGACCTTCGCATCTGGATCGGCTGCGACGGCGTCGCTGTTGCAGTCATTGGGCCCGGACGCTCACGTCCTGAGCATCGACGATGTTTACGGCGGCACGAACCGATACATGCGTCGCGTGGCACAAGAAGTCCAGTCGCTCGGCGTCGACTTCCTCGATCTTGCCAACGCATCGGACGAAGAAGTCATCGCTGCCGTCCGTCCAGAGACTAAGCTGGTCTGGGTAGAAAGCCCCACCAACCCCACCCTGCGTCTTGTGGACCTGCCCCGCCTCGTCAGGTTACTGCGCAGCACCCCAGCCAGCCCGCTCGTCCTCGTCGACAACACCTTCCTCAGCCCGTTCTACGCCAGCCCACTCCGTCTCGGCGCCGATATCGTTCTCCACTCTATGACCAAATACGTCAACGGCCACAGCGACGTTGTTATGGGCGCCCTTGTCTTCCCACCTTCCGCATCCAGCTCGGCCGATGCTGAGCGGGCTGTCCGTGTTGACGCTTTGTTTGAGCGTGCCAAGTTCATCCAGAACGCATTCGGCGCTGTACCCTCTGCACACGACGCATGGCTCCTCCAGCGTGGCGCAAAGACACTGCACCTTCGCATGGCCGCACACGGTCTCTCCGCTCTGCGCATCGCCAACGCACTGCACAACTCGCCGCATGTCGAGAAGGTCGCATACCCAGGATTGAGGTCATCGCAGTACTTCTCGCGCGCTGAGGAAGTCGTCCGTGCCAGCGAGGGCGGGTCCAAACTCCTTCGTTCCCTCGAGGCACGCAACGACTCTGCACTCGCAGCCGGTGTACCATTCGGCGGTGTCGTCTCTTTCTGGATACAAGGCGGCGAGCGCGAAACCCGCCGTTTCTTGTCCGCACTCCAGCTGTTCGCGTTGGCAGAGTCACTCGGTGGCGTGGAGAGTCTGGCAGAGGCGCCGGCTGTCATGACGCACGCGTCCGTTCCCCGCGAACAGCGCGAGCGTCTTGGTATCAGCGACGGCCTTGTCCGGTTAAGCGTTGGTGTCGAAGAGGTTGAGGACCTTCTTGCGGACGTTGAGCAGGCGCTCGAGTACGCTGTCCAGACCGACGCGGAGGAGTCCAGCGCGTCATCTAGCTCGAGCGTGTCTGTTGTTGGCGAGGCAGTATCGACACCGCCGACAACTGCGACAACAGCCGCGACGAGCGTGGAGAGCTTGTTGGAAGACGTACAGAAGTCGTCCGCGTAATGCGGGGAGCGGGGTGAACTCGCCACTCTGATTACGTCTTTGTACACTCTTGCTTTGTTCCTTGTGTCTGTACACTATGCATTCTGTGGTAATAGCATAGACGCCTCTTGATTTGACAAGACGAGATCGTGCGCCGAGTTGTTGAAAAAGCGAAATTTCCGTTGGTCCCACCAAATCTTGAGAATCTCGGTCGAAAAGGGTAAGTGTACGTGCAGTGTTACCTCTGATGTCGTTGCATACTTCATAGCTGGCGCCAGGACCGCAGCACATTCTGTGATGGCTTGGTTTTGTGAGGTTCTTGTCCGCACAAACGTCGCTGCTCCGCCAGGCACACTGACTTCCGCGGTTGACCGAGACACACCCGACTACCTCGCAGTCAGCGCTGGCAGCCCTTCGTACATAGCTAGAAGGGGACACGTGGCTCTCCGAGCCAGTGGAAGAACGATTCTGCACGTCTAGTTGCATCTCGGGTGAGGTCCTGTAGAAGTGGAAGTGGAAGGTATTTAGGCTCGATGACCGGGGTAGTTGTCAGGCGAACGCCAGCACCCGCCGTCTCTCGTTCAATTGACTCGCGCAAGACACACGAAATGCGCATTGGACAAGTTATCAGCGTTGCTGCGGCCGTCTTCGTGGCCCAGTCACTCGCCAAAGCGGTCCCGCGACGGATCCCGCTCTTCAGCGAGACCGACACGCGCACGGTGACTAGCACCAGT
>Ga0247815_10002832_pt1 | contig 12713 bp, 20 predicted proteins | sample UWRJL194509B1_FD_181014 | JGI IMG/M metagenome (GOLD analysis project Ga0247815, IMG submission 181014) | Plant litter microbial communities from Arlington Agricultural Research Station in Wisconsin, United States - UWRJ-L194-509B-1 | ecosystem: Environmental > Terrestrial > Plant litter >... | reverse complement strand
CCTATTTCGCCACTCGCACTCTTCACTCGTGCACCATCCATGTCATGATACAAAGTGCTGCCCCAAGGGCCTGCGTTCGAATTGAACTTTCCAATGTGCCACATATGTACAAGTACAGATTCGTGCCCGAATTCCTGGTGAGATCGGCGCGCGGTGCGGAAAACATGGCGTGCAGCGCTCAGCAGCCACTGAGAACCGACGTGAGCTTTGTCTTCTCTGCGCTGTCGATGGTGAGACCGTAGTAATCTTTGACTTGCACCCAAGCACGGACGTAGGTGCAGTGGAAGCTACGGACAGATGTGAGTGAGGCGGGAAATACATATCCGCTGGCTACAGCACATACCTAGTGGAGGTAGGCATCCAGTTAGCGGGGTCGTTGTCGCCTAGAAACGGTCAGCGGGCGACTAAGTTGCAATTAGGGGGGGGGGCTTACTCTTGGCGCGGTTTGAAGAAGCAGAGACAGCAATAAGCTGGGGGCGAGTGAGGTCGTTGGCAAAGGCCTCGCGACGCGCATCAGTCCAGCTGCGAGCACCAGAGACCCAAGCCTCCTACGAGTGACCATGAGCAAGTGAGTGGATCCCGGGCCGACAAATCTTACCTTCAGAGGGATCATGTGGTCGATATCAAACGAGCTGGAGTTAGTCGAGGTAACGCCGTCGTATACCGATGTCCAACTTCCACCGGTCGTTGCGCATGCCGAATCGACGGTGACGCCAGTTCCATCGCGTTTGAGGACTGTCTCCCGGGTGTTGCACGTGCCGTTAATTGTGATCCAGTGGTTGAACAGGTCACGGTCGTAGGCTAGAATTGAGGAGAAGGTGGAGTTGAGCATTGGCTCGGCACATGACAGGCGAAGCACCTACCCGGCGAGTTCGAATCAACTGCAACGGTGACTACAAGCGAGGAAGCGGTGCGGGTCAGCGCTTTAAAGTCATGAGATGCGGTGATTGAAGGGCCTACGAGCAGCAAGGCGTGTCCGAGCAGTCGCTGCTGAGATGACCGACGGCAACGCCCGAGCAGCAATGTCGTGTGTTCCGGAGGCCGGAGCGGCCATCGAGGGTACAATGCATGCAGTGACAACAGCGAGAAGCGATGAGAGGCGCATATCGACCGGGGAGAAGACTTTAGTCTCTGAAGTTCGTTGCTGGGCAGTCAGCCCGCACTTTATACCAGGCCCGGAGGGGGGCGCTGCCGAGGCGCATCGCGCGGCGATCCTCGCGAGCGGATGAAAGAAGCACGGCAACCATGCGGTCGACAGCAGTAACTCTCCTTCGAGATAAGATGGGCGGGGGTGTGCGATCGGGCACGGTGAATCGTTTGCGGAGCTCAACGGCGCCAGAGTGGATCCGAATTAATCGTTGGGCTTGCTCAGCGAATGAAGCGAACAGTGGAACCAAGTCTATTGCATATGTATTCAGGGTACAGCCAAAGACTTCACAGTATGCTTCTTTGCGGTTGGCAAGGGGCAGAGAACGAGAGAGATCCTGCGAAGTTGGACAGCAATCCGCATTTTCGAAGAGTTGCAGGTGAGCGGAATGAGTACTGTTCCAGTTATCGATCCATGAGGCGAGCGGAAAGCAATCTGATTACAACCACATATGCCGCCGCCGATGTTGTTGTAACTCATTCGTTCACAGGAATGCATGTCAGTTGGTGGACCTGTGCCTACTTAATTAATTTGACGCTGAAACGAGAACTAAAACCGTCGTTTTACTGAAAAGAACAGGGCGAAAAAGCTCGCCCTTGTCTTTGCTTCTGGATAAGATGCCTCGGCGTTGGTGATATGAGCGTCACGACAGGAAGCAGACGAAGCCACACTGCCAGGGTTTCAGGACACGAAGTCCCGCGCTACGAGCGTCGTATTGGGCTTGAAGATATCGGAGAAGCTAGAAACGGTGGGTGCACACCGTGTGTTTACGGCTTCGCCGCGGACCAGTGTGGCGAGTCACATTAGAGGAGAATGACAAGCACTTGAGACTCCGATGGGTCTGGTCGTATGTACGGGGTCAGTGGCCGTGTGCACCTGCCGCACCGCCTACTCTGGACTCGCTGCTCACTGCAAATATTCTGGCGTCGCAGCTGTAGTAGTCTAACAATATGTTCTGTCAAAGGACACCTGACCACGTTCGTCATTGCAAGCAGCTGTGTCGGCAGAAAAGATCGCGGTTGCACAACAGCATTCATGGAAGTACACAAAAGCTGCAAACGAGGTGGAGTCGTCCAACGAACGGCCAACGTGAGGGGTTTCGGCTCGGAACGTGCGTTGACCATCCACGCACGCGACAAGCTTCAGCTCATCACGGCATCCCGATCCTCCTTCCTCCGCTCCACGTACGCCTTGATCTGTGGATGATGATCTGCCTTTCCAAAGAAGGTTCTCGTCGTGGGATCGCTCCAGAGCACGGCGTGCTGTTTTCGCGCGTACCCGACGACCATCTCGAAGTCCATTAGCGAGGTGAACTCGGTGTAGAGGAACCCTAGGTCACGGAGCGGGGCAAATGTCAGGTTTAGAGAAACACCCTGACTAGGACAACTCGTACCTGGCGCCGACGCGAGTCGGTTCCTCTCAAGCTCCCAAAGGCGGACTTGGTCTTGCACGGTGACAGGTAGCAATGGATTCTGCAACAAGTTCAGCGGGTGAGCGACAGTGTCATCGGATGATATTGGAACTAACGTTTTTCCGCATCTGCGGATGTGCGTGAGTGGCCAAGTAGGCAATAATTTGCTCGGCTGTGATCCCGTTCATGAGAGCTTTCTTGACGCTATCGCGGGTGAGGTTGCCGACTACAAGATTGGGGAACCGACTCTTAAACGTAACGAAGAGATTCAGAATGGCAATTTGTAATGGGTTATCTGGGGCAAATGGTCAGAGGGGATAACAGAGCAAACAATGTACACACCCGTATATGCGTAGAGGCGATAGTTAGTTTCAAGGATGATATATCCTCCCGCGCTCTGGCCAGATGTATGCGGGAGTTCAGGAAGTGAACTGGCCAGTGTTGTAGATAACCTCGTCGGAAGGAAACAAATATTTGACCCAGATCCCTGGCTGTTTGTCAATGAACGGTTCTGCTCGTTGACAAAGGTAATGACCAACCCCTCGGATGTAGACGAGACCGTAGTCAGACATGTCCTTCAACATGATCAACTGGTCGTGTGTGAGGTTAGTCGCGCTGTACTCGACCCCAAGCTCCAGTGTCGACAGCAAGAGAAGAAACGCCAGAACCTCGACAAGGTCGAGCGAACGCTCTTTCGACACGTCGAGGTACTTGAGCAAAAGGAGCCACAGTTGGGCATGTGGTGTCGCCAATAGGAAGCCGAAGCCGGCAGAAGTGATCCTGTAGGAACTGTGTGCACTGTTCTGGCTGGATGACGAGTTAGACAGGAAAGATTGTGCGGTGATCCAGGACGCACGATCCACCAACGCTGAAGACCGTTTTGTGCGTCATGAGGCCGCTTTTGACAAGCAAGTTCACAACATCCTGACTTGGAGGTCGAGGGGATTGGTCCGAGCCAGAGGCAACAAGGAAATGGAGGATGGTCTGTCGTAGGGGTCAGCTATGGAGGCGTCACGATAGTTGCGCACTGACCTCCCACCGCTTGACCGCGTACCCATCCAAAAATGCGATGCTTGTCGGCTCGCTTCCATCTGACGGCGCGTGTATTCCGAAAGTTCGATGATGACCTCTGAGTTGTGCGAGTCAGCGACGCGTAGCGCGTCCCGGTTTAGACACACCCTCCAGTGAATGCCAGTCTTAGGTTGGTCTTGTACATCCCGGTCAGGGTGAGCTGGGCCGGTATTGCCTTGCCTATGATGTTGTCTGCCGAGCTAATGATGCGAAGCTTGCAAAGTTGCAAGACGGCGCTTTGGTACATCCTGGTACGAAGCATGGGTCGGTACTCGCGCGGTGCGGTATATTTCGAAAGACACGGTCTTACTGCTCAGTATCCTGAACAGCCCATTGATTGAGCATTTGTCCCTTGATAGGGTCGTCCAGCCAGAGGAGTGACATTATTAATTGGCGTTCGAGGGGTGTAACGAGACGGTAGACGGCAAGGCAGACCGACGGTTTTGCGTACAGACGTTCTAGGGACGCCTGTGTCTGCTCCTGGAGAAAAGGCACGAGCCCGTGGCGTTCTGACGCGTCGGGTTCCGATGCGGGCGCCATAGCGGGTGGGCGCGCTGACACGGAATGTGGCTGAGGTCAAGACGCAAAACGCGCTCCAAACCCCGAAAGTCTTCAGTTTCAACCGACTCGTTCGACTCGAGAATAACACAAGTAAGCCGGCTAATGAACCGGTCACTTATCCAATATACACTACTTGACAGAACGCAACGAAGAACGAGCATACCAGAGGCGAGCATCGACTAGTGAGCCTGGCTAGCCAGGTCACACTACGGTGCAGGGTTATTTTCAGCTGCCTTCTTGGCTTTGAGTTCTTCGGCTTTCCTGACGCGCTCGCGTGCAACTTGCTGCTTCTTGGCTGACTTTGCTCGCCGTTGCCTCTTGAGCCTACCAGCGCCGCGCTTAGGACCTTCCACCACGATCTCAACAGCCAGTCGTTTCTTGCGAGCTGTTAAACGCTCTGCGCGAAGCTTCTCGCGCTTCTTGTCGCGTTTGCGCATATGCGTCGTCATCTTGGCCTTGAGCAGCGTCCCATACGACTGCTGGAACAAAGACAGTTCGGATGGCTGAACCTGTACGGTCGTGCGCGCAAGATCAAGCAGTAGGTGAGTATCTGTGCGCGAGCTCAGCCGCCGATCGGAGACAGTACACACCAGTGTCGAAAACTTGACATCGCCGCCGTCGACTGCTCGCAGGATGAGTGGGTACTCCTTGCCTTCCTCGTTTGGCGCAGCCCGCGCTGATTTAGAATCAACGCTAGGTTCGTATGTGTCTGCACGCGAATTGAGTGAGATGAATGAGCTTGATCGGAGGTCGCGCGCACGCACGTCGCTTATGTGTGAGCCATATCGAGCCGCTGCGTGTGTTTGTAGACTCAAACAGCTCTGCGAGCCGCTTAAGGAACTAAATGGGTATCCATTGTTAGCTGATATGGGTTTCAGACAACGGCATAACATACTTCTGGTTGATCGAGCAGCATTCAGCCCGACAAGCCGCATCGCACGCCGGTGTAATCCGACTGGACCCTGTCGAGGCTCTTCCTTAAACATGCCCCTTTCCGCTTGCCCGTGGCCGTATCATATCGTGCCAACCCCCTTGAGAGCTCGGTGTCCGAGCGCATCGGATGGTCACTCGGACTCTGTGGTAACCTCAACACTCGTTCCCACACCAGGTGGCATTCGTACATCCATCCCTCTTTCAGCTGCATTTCAATAAAGACGCGCACAGTGGAGCCCCGCCCTCCGGTGTCAACATTCCGGCCATAAAGCTTCTGACCCCGATGCTGACATACTCCGTGGGCCAGCAACTGCCACAGGCCGCCGCCTCGCCCAGCGCCCCAGCGGCGCATTTCTCCCACCTGCCACTTGCTTCTCTTACAACGTCCTCTCTATCTTCGCCCGATGAGCTTTGTCCCGTACAACGTCTCGCTCCCTGCAGCTAGCTCCGTTTGGATGTGCGTTTGAGCCACGAAAGATCTCATATGGTGCTGAGTGGCTTGGCTCTGGCAGATACAGCCCCAGTCGTGATGCACCCGCGTCACAGGTGAGCTTCGACGTACTACTCTATGACCCTGAGGCTGACACTTAATACTTCGCCAGGGTTGGAATGCGTCTTATAGCGGCTCGGATGCATGGCCATCCAGTGGCGCATCCGACCAGGGAGCTGGCTCCTTCTTCTTTCGCACACAAAGCGACGCTGCACGTATCAGCATCGACTTCACTGGTACGTCTCCCATCAGTGTCGCCAGCGCCAAGCGAGAGCGTGTCGTGACGGGTTGCAATCCACAGGCACGGGCTTGCTTTTGTGCTTCAGAAGCAACGGCGCGGCAAGCACATTGACAGTCGACGGTCGTACTGCAAATCCGGCAGAGCGCCCGAACGAGGATGCATGTCGTGAACTTGGAGCCACAACTACGTTAGCGACAGACACTCTTGACTTCGGGTCGCATACAGTTTCGCTAGCGGTACAGGCGTCGGGAGCCAACCAGTATCAATTCTACGGCGGCATGATTCGGACCAACATCGCGGTTGACAGGTGCACCTTGTCCCTAAGTTTGCCGAACGACACCTGACCCTCTCTTCCAGTGATGCCACTGAGCCAACAGAGATCGATGTGGATGACCGGGAACAGGCGTGGCAGATGGAGCGTGGTGGCGAGTTTGGGGTACGCTCCTTGCACTTATTTATTCACAAACTTATATGGGAAATACAGTGGGCTACTGAGGATGACACTCTCGCTCACGATTCGACAATATCTTTCATTTGCCCATACGGCGAGGGCGCCGACGCTACGTACAGATTTACTGGTGAGTGTCGTTGCCTCTCACTATTAGATCCCCTGTCCGACCACGAAACAATCAGGTGCAAGTGCAATAATTTTGTACGGGCGGCCATACGAAGATACACATGCGTTCAGTGTGCAACTCGACGGCACAACGTTCAACACCGACGCGTCAGTTTCTGGCTGGCGCCTTGGTTCAACACCAGTATTTTTCCGCGCCGGGTTGGAACCCTCCAAGTCATACTCCTTATTATACAGCAACTTTAATGCACAAGTCGGCGATTGTACAAATAATTCGACTCGATTCTGTTGTCTTGCGCTTGACTACGTCAACCTACTCGGCCCGGCTTCTGCACTCTCACAGTTCGTGGTACCTCAGTTGGTTTGCTCGTTGCTGATACTCGTATTTCATCCAGCCTCCTTCCAACACAGTCCAGTACATCCGCTACGCAGTCTGGCACTCAGACCTCGTCGGCCAGTTCAGGTCCTACTTCCACTGACAGCTCATCTTCCACAAACGTCGGTGCGATCGCCGGTGGAGCCGTCGGTGGCGTTCTCGGCGGGCTTCTCATCTTCTTTGCCGCTTTCTTCCTCTGGAGACGACACCAGAAGAAACAGCCAACCGTCGTGGCAGGTGCTCCTATGCGGCAGCCTGGAAGCACACCTAGCGCCTTTGCAACCTCCACCGATCCGAGCCTCCGACCATTCTCAGTTGCGCCGTCATCGTCACACGCCCCTAGCTCACCAACGACTATTATGTCGGGGCCACCGCTACGTCAAGGGAAGGGACAATCTCAGCCGCAGTCAGTGGTGTCACCCAGCACGCACCACGGAACAGGGTCAACCATTGGGAGCGAGCCGAGCAGCTCGCACCCACTCTCACCGCAACACGCCGGAGGAAAGCGAGGCCCCGATGCTTTGCCTCCCGCCTACTCTCGGTAGATTTCTCTTTGTAGCTTTCCATCCGTAACCTTGACTGCCCGTGTCACCCGACCTGCCCACGTTCCGTATTCCCGCCTAATCGACCGTTCTCACTTCCACCCTCATTTGTTGCGTTTTGAACCTCCCTCTTCAATCTCTTTCCTTTTGCAACATCACCAAACAGATTTGCACCGATCACAGTCCTTTACCACGTGCTCACGTGCGATTCCCATCGAGCGCGATGCCAGTGTGCCTCGATTGACAGCTTGAATCACCGGCTCGCTGATCCCTAGTTACCATTTGTCCTGCTCAGACGCCCATTTTCAAAGGTGGCCCGCAGCAGTCGTTATAACAATGATCCGGCTGGCTGCAACAGGACAGACATCACCGGAAATGTGAAGTGTGGGAGTCTTGTCTCCCTCCTCCTCTCTACTCGCGTTCGCGCTGTACACAGTCAGTTCAGACGATGAGTCTTGCGCCTTACAGGTTGCCGCTCTCTGCTGGCAGCAGTCTTTGGATGTGCGTTCTCAATTAGCACTAGTCTCGCCCCCGGGATGTGATCGGGCGAATACTGAATTGTTACTCGTCACGTTTTTGTGTAGGTATGAGCCAGCCCGCGACGCGGCCGTGGCTGAGGTACCCACTATCCTCATTTTCATACGGAGGCACCGACGCTCATTCCGCTGCTCCCTTGTTTAGGGCTGGAACGCTTCATACACCGGGAGCACAGTGTGGCCACCGGGCGGAGGGACGGACATCGGCGCTGGATCGCAGTTCTTCCGCACACAAAATGCTGGTGCTAGTGTCAGCATAGATTTCACTGGTGAGCGGAGCCGCGACGTCCAACTCAGCTTGCGGTTGCTGATACTGACACCTATCCCGCGGCTTAGGTACCGGTTTGCTTCTGTGTTTTCGGGACAATGGCGCTCCGCATACACTCAGCGTGGATGGACGCAAAGTGAACCCGACGAGCGAGGAAAATGACAGTGTCTGTCGCGAACTCGGCGCAACTACCACATTGAGGACGGGCGACCTCGACTTCGCGCTCCACAGTGTTGTGCTTGACGTGACGGCCTCAGATGATCAAGAGTTTCAACTGTATGGGGGCATTGTGGAGACCAGCATTGCAGTCGACAGGTATGAGTTGTTGTGCAGTCCAAGTCAGGGGTACTGAATATGCCGCAGTGATGGCGAGACCCCTACAGAGATCATGATCGATGATAGGGACGATGATTGGATTATAACGCGTGGAGGGAGCTTGGGAGTGAGTTTGTCGTTTATGTGACTTTGCTCGTCCTGACTGGCTCACAGTGGGACATTGCCGATGACCCTCGTACATACAACGGCACGATCTCATTCATCTGTCCATACGGGTCGGATATGTCAGCAGGCTACAAGTTTAAAGGTTTGTCCTTTGCTGTATTCCCATGTTTTTGCTGAACGAGGTTGCTTAGGAGCGAGTGCCGTTGTTTTCTACGGGCGACCGTCTGCTGGTTATCACGACTTCAGCATCTTCCTCGACCAGAAGTTATTCTCTTCGGATGCATCCGTATCTGGATGGACGCTACCGTCGACGCCCGGTTTCTTCCAGGCTGGTCTCGACGCGGACCATGAGTACACTCTCACGTATAGGAATTTCGCAGACGGCAAGAACTGCACTTACCTGGAGGATGGGACCAGGCGCTATTGTTGTTCCATGATTGACGGTATCAAGCTCATTGGCTCCGCATCGAAGCTCGCTCAGTGCGTTTGCACCAGTCATCATAACGGTTCATACTGATATCGTGGCAGTTTCTTGCCACCGTCCAACCCCGGGACCAGCTCATCGGGATCACAGTCCAGCACAAACGGTGGGACATCGCCTACCGGTTCATCGGGCAATCAAACCTCTGGGTCAAAGTCTTCCAAGTCTTCCAACACTGCCGCCATTGCCGGTGGCGTGGTTGGTGGACTCGTCGCTGCGGCTGCCATCATCACAGCTGCATTCTTTATCCTGCGTCGCCGTCGCCACCGCGAGGAGAACTACCGCACTCATCTTCCCAATAACACTCCAATGAGGTTCTCGGGGATTGATGCCTCGGGTAACCGACCAGCGTCGTCGGTAGCGCCTGGCTTTGTCGGGAGCGACATTCACAACACGGTTTCACCCTATACGTACTCTCCGCCCGCATCTTCGCACACACCCAGCGTGATATCGCCCATAACCCTCATGTCCGGCGGTCCAGTTATGGAGAAACGATCGGCTCAGAGTCACGCGGCCCTTGGGTCAAATTCAAGTTCAGGCGGCACGAGCTCTCAACAAGTTTATCCGTCACTTGACCTCGCAGCGCATGCCGGCGCGGGGACGCTTCCTCCTGCATACACTCGGGGATGATACGGTCTCCGCCGTGGAGTGGCAATCTTCTTTCCTTGACGGACTTCTACTCGTTTGCTGGTATCTATCTCATCATGTATTAATGTACTGCCAGTGTCACTCCTTTGTACCGGACCGGAAACATGTCATTCGTTATTCAATGAGTCGTATCGTGATCTCAATCTGCGTGCTGGTTTAGGAGAGGGTGCCTTAAACAGCTACTTCACATTTGATGTGACGTTACCGAGTTCTGTCCTCGATGCCGCTGTAAACCCACTGGTTTGCTCACACGCCGTACACGCGCTGCAAATCCTACCAATTCGTATCGCTACTCAGAATCTAGGCGATAAGAAAGGCTCATATGATAAGAAAACAGGCAATCATGTGTTCCATGGTGCTCGGGAGGATCGTGCGCAGGCACCTCAACGTGTTGAAAGAGCACACCTGGAAATCTTCGAGCGCTATAAAGAGCATTTCGTAGCGTTGAAGTGTCTTAGAGCTCAACATACGCACAAAGTCGACGCAATGCGCTTTTCTTCCGCTCTCTCCATTATCTTCAGTCTTACGAGCATTACTCTCGCTCTGACCCCATGTCCCAACGGCCAATCCGACTGCGACGTTCTCACTTGCGCGCCAGGCTTGCGCACATGCTTGCCTAGCTACTGCACTGGCATAATATGCAGCAAGCCACAATGCGTCTCGATGTCTCTACAATGCCCGGTGTGTACCGAAGTGAAGCAACTATCTGCACGTTTCTGATATCTCAAATCAGTGAGCTCAATGAGGCGATCCCAGATTATGCCCAACAAACTTGGCGTGCGTTGCATACCGATTAAGACTGTTTATGAAGTCTGGTCGTGGACTCGTTCGCTGTCGCAGCCACTGTTGTGGCCCGCTCATTCCGCAGCTTGATGTCATAAATCCGTGCATTACACATAGTTTGAAACATGAGGCGTTTTCTGGAGTTCTATCTCTGACATCGCGTTAATATAGATAATGTAACATCTCAAGCGCATGTAGGAGCGCAGCTCTCCTAAAGTTGTCCACCTTCGCACCGCCGGCTCCTCCGCCATGCATCGCATGTTTCCCACCCAGCAGACCTACTGCAATTCCATAGCCTAGAATTTGAGCAGATCTCATTTGTTTGTCTGAAAAAGTCACGCCCTGCTCAGTGTAGCGTGCCCCCAAGGGATGTGAGTCTTGGTCGCCTGTACTACTTCAGAGGGGACAACGTCTGTACCCTCCCGCGGCGGCCGGCCCTTCAATCACTTTGTTAAAGCTGTGAAGCTCATACGGTTCAATTAAGGCACGATTCACATCTCATGTGAAGAGCTGAATGGACACGCGAGCAATCACGCCCAACTATGACCGCTGAATCACCCTGATATCAGTTCTTCTCAAGTTTGTACACATGCCAGTATTTTTATACGAGGACTTACCACCAAAGCTTCCTGTCCTTAGTTGTTTGCTCTTCTCATGAGTTCTAAGCAGCAGGAAACAACTACAGCCGCAAGTTCGATCGAGGGTGATGTGTATAGCAAAATCACTGACTTTGGTACCTTCGGCGCGTTCCTGGCCACCAAAATTTGATAGGCATCTTAGCCATTAGCTCATGTCAGGTGCCTGCATGTCGGGCAGAAGCTGCGATGCATGACCGTCCACCACTGTCCCTTGTGTGCAGACAGGAGCGTCGCCAATGCGCCTTTTATGCAACTATAAGTCAGAGCATGCGATGCCGCTCCGTAGTGGCAACTTTGCCGAGTTTTACAACTTCACCATGCGTCTCCCAGTTCTCGCGGCTATTCTCGTCGCCATCGGTATCGTTGCAGGCGAACCAGTGTGCCCCAACGGCAACCGCGACTGTGCCATCGCCAGCCTGCAGTGCACTTCAACGCAACGCCAATGTGTCGCTGCCTACTGCGACACTGATACGCATCTTTGCGTCCACGCGTGGTGTGTTCCTCGCAACTCCCAGTGCTCCAACAGTCCAATGCTCGCCAAACGCCTCTGAGAACACTTGTAAACCCGACTTTGCCGGCGCACAGTGGCGACGACGCGCTCTCGAGACGAAAACGCAACGTAGTATTCGTGAGACAACAACCTCCGTGACAGGCGAGCTGCACAAGGAGTAGCAGGAGAGGATAGCGATATGTAGCAGGTGTGCAGAGGAGAGATGCAGGCAAAGATGTAACACACACAAAAGCAAGACACTAGGGCTTCAGAACGTCCATTCGCGAGCCAGGGGGATAATGAGTGCACGGCCAAGGGCCTTCGAGAAACGGCAGCATCGATGCGAAGGTTGTGACATTGTTGCGACGTTCAGACGCCGTGGTGGTTTTGGCTGTGCTTCTGGCGGACTGGTTGAGCACCGCGCACTTCCTTCACAGCAGCTCGCGTCGCAAACTTCTTTTGCATCTTGTGGACGCCGCGCATGATGTCGGCCCAAGTGAAAAGTGGGATGAGAACGGCCATCACGGGCAGCGCAATCTTCCAGAACCTGAGTGGTGGATGAGAATGGGGTAGTATCCGAGCCTGTCAGCACACTCACAAGATATCGCTGTTATGATTAACACTCCACATGGGCTCGAAGTTCATTCCGAAATAACCAGTGAAGAGGGTCAATGGAAGGCAGACGATGGTGACTGTTTGCAGGTTAGCAGGAGAATAATAAAGAGAAACCACAATGAGGCGAACCTAGCGTTAGCCGGCGCATCGTTTCGTTGGTCTCCGCGGAGCTCATGTTGAACGAGAAGCTAATCAAGTTCTCGGCCTGCGTGGCAAAAAGATCCATCGAGCTGAGGACGTATTCGATATGATCATATACGTCAGCAAGATAGATTTTCGACTTGTGGGCTGTAAAGGAGGTGAGCTGAGGAAGAACATGCGAAAGAGAGGACATTACACATGAAGCCGACGGGAGGCGAGGCTGGTTCTTTCGGGTCCTTGCCCGGATCCTGCGAGGCTGCAACTGCGATACAGCGGTCGAGGTCGTAGCGCCGCAGACCAAAGACAAGGGACTTGATCGGGTCGAG
>Ga0247815_10002830_pt1 | contig 12715 bp, 14 predicted proteins | sample UWRJL194509B1_FD_181014 | JGI IMG/M metagenome (GOLD analysis project Ga0247815, IMG submission 181014) | Plant litter microbial communities from Arlington Agricultural Research Station in Wisconsin, United States - UWRJ-L194-509B-1 | ecosystem: Environmental > Terrestrial > Plant litter >... | reverse complement strand
AATCGGGATGCGGCTTGGTTTTCCCGGAGGATACAACATGTCGATTACCGGGGCGGCCACGTTTCTCGGCAAACCTTCAGATGGCGCCAAATGCATGCGGAAACCCGGAGCTGCGTTGACTTCGAGAATACAACCGCCATTTTCTTTTAAAGGCTGCGTCAAATTTTCCGCCATGATATCGACACCACAAATGTCAAGTCCGATGACACGCGAAATGCGTTCTGCGAGGAAAATATTTTCCGGGTGCATCATATCGGTAACATCAACAGACGTTCCGCCGGTACTTAAATTCGCAGTCGATTTAAGGTAAACAATTTCTCCGTTTTTTGGAACGGTTTCTAAAGTATAGTTTAATTTTTCGAGTAGGTCCAATGTGTCGCGGTCGACATCAATTTGCGTCAGGACATTTTCGTGTCCGTAACCGCGCCGCGGATCAAGATTGGTAATGTCTATCAATTCCTGAAGCGTATCGGTTCCGTTTCCAACAACATGTGCGGGAACCCGTTTTGCCGCTGCCACCAGTTTATTGTCGATAACCAACACACGGAAATCAAATCCGGTAACGAATTTTTCAACGATTACGCGGCGGCTGTAAGTTTTGGCATAGGCCAATCCGGCAACGGCGTCTTCCCATTTGGTAACATTAATGGAAGCGCCTTTTCCATGATTTCCGTCGAGTGGTTTGATCACGATCGGATAACCGATTTTATTGATTACTTCAGCCAGATCTTCGTCAGTCATGCAAATGCCGCCGCTGGCTACAGGGATCGAAGCGTTGTCGAGCATGCGTTTGGTTTCTTCCTTATTACAGGCAATGTCTACGGCGATGTTGCTTGTTCTGGCGGTCATTGTCGCCTGAAAACGGATCTGGTTGATGCCGTAACCCAATTGTACCAAGGAATTCGTACCCAGGCGAATCCACGGAATGTCACGGGCGACAGCTTCTTCAACAATGCTTCCGGTACTTGGCCCGAGCCTTACGCGTTCGCGGATTTCGCGCATTTGCTGGATGTCGCCTTCAAGGTCATATTCGGTTCCTGCGATTAAAGCTTCGGCAATGTTTACGGCACTTTCGGCTGCAAATATCCCGACATTTTCTTCGGTATAGCTAAAAACAACGTTGTAAATTCCGGATGTTTTGGTTTCGCGCGTGCGTCCAAAACCAGTTTCCATTCCGGCCAGCGATTGTATCTCGAGTGCGATGTGTTCAATGACATGTCCCATCCAGGTTCCTTGTTCAATACGCATAAAAAAACCTCCGGGAACGCCTTCGGAACAACGGTGTTCGTACATCGAGGGAAACATATCTTTAATGCGTTCCAGAAATCCGTCTATTTTATTGGTTGGAAACTGTTCCATTTCTTCCAGATCGAGCCGCATCTGGATTAGTTTTTTTCGTTGTACACTCCAGATATTCGGGCCACGAAGCGCCTGTACTTTTAAAATTTTCATAGACGAAATAATGTTGGTTTGTTTATTTTGTAACGCTTTTGTTAAAAAGCAATGGTATTGATTTTACTAAAGTAAATTTTTAAGATTGGTTTTCAAAATTAATTTGATTTTTATGCGATATTTATTTTTTGGATGCTGATCTTCAGATGTGGAAAAGTAATAATGAAAATTAAAAGTTGTTTTTTAGCCCCGATGGAAGTGTAAAAATCCTGCAAGTCTGAATTCTTTTTCAGACTTGCAGATTACCTCACAAAATATTAATTTTTTATTTGTGTTCGGTCAGTTGGCTTCGCTCGAGTGAAAGGCACAGCGAGACTGAAAGTTGGCGTGAATGCCCGATTTTTATGCTTCTAAAAACTTAAATAGATTTGGTTTATTTCAATTTTTGGTTATTTTTACCAAATGAATATACGAGGAAAATTAATCATTATAGGCGGCGCAGTCGATAAAGGAAGTTTCACCGAAACCGAACTGGATAAAAATGTAGCCAATAATCTGAACTTTTTTGAAACGGGAATTTTAAAAAGAATCCTAAACGAATCAAAACACAAGGAAGATTCCAAAATAGAAATCATTACCACAGCATCGAAAATTCCACGAATTATCGGACCGGAATATGTGAAGGCGCTGAATTACCTGGGCGCGAAAAATGTTGACGTGCTTCATATTGAAAAACGTGAACACGCCACTGATAAATTGACTATTGAGCGTTTAAAACTGGCCGATGTCGTGATTTTCACCGGCGGCGACCAATTGCGCTTAACATCCATTTTAGGCGGGACCGAATTTCATGATCTCCTGCTTGACAAATACCATAACGAAGATTTTATTTACGCCGGAACTTCAGCCGGAGCAGCCGCGGCGTCAAACAATATGATTTACCAGGGCAGCAGTTCTGAGGCTTTGCTGAAAGGTGAAGTCAAAATTACGAGCGGGCTCGGATTGATCGATGGTGTGATTATCGATACCCACTTTGTACAACGAGGAAGAATCGGAAGGTTGTTTCAGGCAGTTGTTGGAAATCCGAAAGTGCTCGGAATCGGGCTTGGAGAAGACACCGGTTTGCTGATCAAAAACAATGAAAAAATGGAAGCGATTGGTTCCGGACTTGTGATTTTGGTCGACGGCCGGGAAATTAAGGATACCAATTTGACTCAGGTCGAGATGGGCCAACCCATTTCAATCAACCATTTGGTGACTCACGTCATGAGCAAATACGATACATTTGATTTGAAAACGCATAAAATGCACATTCAGTCGTCGCAATATGCGGAAAAATTAAAAATGCTTTCAGACGATTAACCTTATGAAAGTAATCATCCACGGCGGATTTTTCTCTGAATCTTCCACCAACCACGAAACAAAAGTTGCCAAACAAAATGCGTTGCTGCGAATCGTAAAAGACTCGTACGAATTTTTAAAAGAACATTCGGCACTCGAAACCGTCGTTTATGCGGTATCACTTCTTGAAGACGACGATTTGTTCAATGCCGGAACCGGTTCGCAAATCCAAAGCGACGGAAAAATCCGCATGAGTGCTGCATTAATGGACGGTTCGACTTTAAAAATGAGTGGTGTCATCAATATTGAAGATGTCAAAAATCCGGTTCAGGTTGCGCAAATGTTAATGGACAGCGAAGACAAGGTTTTGGGTGGAGAAGGCGCTACTGCTTTTGCACGCAAACTCGGATTTGAGTATTTTTCGACAGAAATTCAGCAACGGCGCGCTGAATACGAAGCCAAAAAAGCACCAACTGGAACCGGAACTGTTGGCTGTGTGGTTTTAGACCAATACGGGAAAATTGCCGTTGCCACTTCAACAGGAGGAAAAGGTTTTGAAATTCCAGGACGCATTTCTGATTCTGCAACGGTTGCCGGAAATTACGCAAACGAATTTTGTGGCGTAAGTCTGACCGGTGTTGGCGAAGATATTGTGAGCGGCGCTGTCGCTGCAAAAATCGTCACGCGTGTTACTGACGGATTTCCGATCGAGAAAGCATTTGAAAAAACATTTCAAGAATTAAAACCTTTCGACGGTTTTGCCGGAGCGATTGCGATTGACAACAAAGGCAATATTTTTCACCAGGATTCGCATCCGAGTATGGTATTTGCAAGTTTTGACGGTGAAAACGAAGAAGTTTTTAATTAAATTTTATAAAATACATAAGCCACGAATTCTCGAATTTTTATCATTCGTGAATTCGTGGCTCAATTTTTAAATGCTGCCTAACTTAAATAGACTGCCCACCTGAAACTTCAATGCGCTGCGCATTTACCCATTTTGCATCGTCGGTACACAAAAAGGCAACAACTCCGCCAATGTCATCAGGCAAACCTACGCGCCCAAGTGCCGTTTGCGAAGCAATATGTTCGTTTACAGCCGCATTGTCGCGAACCACGCCACCACCAAAATCGGTTTCGATCGCGCCCGGAGCCACTACGTTTGAACGGATGCCGCGGCTTCCCAATTCGGCTGCCAGGTATTTTGTAAGCGTTTCAATCGCACCTTTCATCGAAGCATAAGCTGCATATCCGGGTAAACTGAAACGCGCCAATCCGGTAGAAATATTGACGATTCCCCCGCCGTCGGCCAACATTGGCAAGGCTTTTTGCGTCAGGAAAAATGTGCCTTTGAACTGGATGTTGACCAAAGTGTCAAATTGTTCTTCGGTGGTTTCGGCAAACGAATTGTAAACCCCGATTCCGGCGTTATTCACCAGATAGTTGATCTTGTCAGTTCCGAAAGTGTCTTTCAGAGTCGCATTCACCTGGGTGAAAAAAGCTTCGAAAGTTTTTGAATCGGAAACATCAAGTTGCAATGCTGCCGCTTTTTGTCCGAGATTTTCAATTTCGCCGATCACTTCCTGCGCTTCTTCCTTTTTGCTGTTATAAGTCAGGATAACATCGAGTCCTTTTTTTGCGAGTGCGATCGCCATATTTTTTCCAAGGCCGCGGCTTCCGCCGGTTACCAATACAATTTTTGATTGTGACATGTGTGGATTTTTAATTATTATCATACAAAGATATTGCGGGGAGTAGCGTTAAAAATGGTGTACTCTTCAGTATTTTGGAGTTGAGACAAAAAAGTGTCAGGCAGAAATAATCGGATTTCGAAACTATACGATTTTACTTTTCCGGAACTGCAAAGGCGTAATTCCAGTCATTCCTTTAAAGAATTTTGTGAAATTTGTCGGTTCGTCGTAAGCGAATGTCATTCCGATTTCGGCAATCGAAAGATTGGTTTCTGTCAGCAAACGTTTGGCTTCAGTCAAAATGCCATTTTCCATAAATTCACACGGCGACTTTCCTGTCGTGAGCTTGATCGTGTTGGTCAGATGGCCGTGATTCATAAACAATTTCTCGGCATATTTTGAGGTTGACATCCGGCAATTGACTTTGCCAGCAAAAAGTTCGGCCAGATGCGCTTCATATAATTTCAGGAAATCTGCGGTGATCTCTTCTTTCCGGGTCAGGATTTTTTTTGGAATGGGCATAATTGCAGGCAAAAGTGAATTCAAATATAAATTAAAAATCAGTATTTACAGTCACAGATTTCCAATCTTCAAGTTCGGTCATCATATTTTCTGCTTTGGTTTTGGCCAATTCGTAAGCATCGCTTCCCAAAAATAAATGAACCGGCGGATTTTTTTCTCCCGCAATTTGGATGATCGCAGCGGCACCTTTTTCAGGATTTCCGGGTTGGTTGTTGTTGATTTGCTGCTGGTGCAATTCCTGCGAGTCGCGTGTTGATTTGTAACCGTCAAGCGGATTTTTCGGCGTGGCCAATGAACCGGAGGTCAGGAAATTTGTCCTGAAATATCCCGGAAGTACCGCCGTGACATTGATCCCAAATTCTTTCAGTTCGATCGCCATTGCTTCTGAAAATCCGACGACGGCAAATTTCGTCGCACAGTAAATCCCGAATCCCGGAAAATCACCCAGGTAACCACCGATTGATGCAATGTTGAAAATGTGCCCGGATTGCTGTTTGCGCAAGTGTGGCAACGATTGGCGGATGACATTTAACGATCCGAAAACATTCACATCGAAATTTTGACGTGCTTCCGCATCGGATAATTCTTCGACCGCGCCCAATAAACCATAGCCGGCGTTGTTGATGATGTGGTCGATTTTTCCAAATGTAGCGATGGTTTCGTCGATGGCTTTTTTGACGTTGTTCTCATCGGTCAGGTTCATTTCCAATGGAAGAAAATGATCTGATTTCGGTGAAATTGCAGCTTCCAGATCGGATTTCCTTCGTGAAGTGGCAGCTACAAAATCGCCTTTTTCTAGTAATTGTTTTGCTAAAATTAATCCGAAGCCTTGTGAAGCTCCGGTAATAAACCATACTTTTTTAGTGCTCATAATTGTTGTTTTAAAAATTAATTGAAATCTGTTGAAATGGAAACGGCTTTCCAGTTTTGCAGGTCGTCGTGCAGGATTTGGACTTTTTCGGTGGCGCGTTTGTATGCATCGCTTCCTAAAAATAACCGGATTGGCGGATTTGGATTTTTTACAAGATCAATAAATACCGAAGCCGCTTTTTCAGGATCGCCAATTTGCGCGCCGTCGAACGAAGCGTAACGTTCGTGCGATTTCCGGATCGCAGTGTAATCTTCAATAGGGTTTTGGGCCAGGACCAAAGATTCTGGTGTCAGGAATTGTGTGCGGAAAGCGCCGGGTTCGACAACGGTAACGTGAATCCCGAATTCTTTGACGTCTTCGGCTAAAACTTCCGACAAGCCAACCACCGCAAATTTAACCGCTGCGTAAACTGCCCAGCCTGTCGCTGCCGCAAATCCCGCAATTGAAGAAATGTTGATGATGTGTCCCGAACGCTGCGCACGCAAATACGGCATCACCGCTTTGATGACTTTTAAAGTTGCGAAAACGTTGACATCAAAGCTTTGGCTGATCTCATTTTCGCTGAGTTCTTCAATCGCACCACCGATTCCGTATCCGGCATTGTTGACCACGACGTCAATTTTCCCGAAATGCTTTACGGTTTGTGCTGCTGCGTTCCGAATGCTGTTCTCGTCAGACAAATCGGTTTGCAAGGCGAGGAAATTTTTATCCTGGAGTAAAGTTTCCGAAAAGTTTTTGGCATTTCTGGAAGTTGCTGCAACAGCATAACCTTCTTTTAAAAGTTTGGTAGCCAATGCGAGTCCGAGGCCTTTGGAAGCGCCGGTAATGAACCATGTTTTTAGATTGGAATGCTTCATGATCTTTTGTTTTAAATGATGAAGCAAAGGTATGGTGGTTATGCAGTGCTTGGATTGCCCAAATCAAACGGATCATTGCAAAATTCAAACATTTCTGAAAAAAGTTGGTGTTTGTGTGGTTTGCTTTTTGAAAAAGTTGTTGAAATGCGCCGCTTCGTCAAAACCGAGGCAATAACCGATCTCGGAAATGTTCCAGTCGGTATGTTTGAGTAAAGCTTTGGCTTCTGAAACCAAACGCTCGGTAATGTAATCAGTAGTGGTTTTTCCGGTCGTTTCACGGATGGCGCGGTTCAGATGGTTTACGTGAACAGAAAGTTGCTGTGCAAAATCTTTGGCCGAACGGAGCATAAAACGTTGTGACGGCGTTTCTATCGGAAACTGCCGTTCGAGCAATTCCCTGAAAACGGATGTGATCCGCGAATTCGCATCTGGATGTTGGTACAGCGTTTCTGAAGGCTGCTGTTTTAAAGCATAATGCGTGAGTTCAGTCGTATAATTGCGAAGCAGGTCATATTTGTACACATAGTCAGAATTGATTTCGTCCAGCATTTTATCGAATATAGCCGCAACGTGGGCATCCTGATTTTCAGTCAGAACGTAACTCGGTTTTCCGCCTGGCGCAAACATCGGTAATTCGCTGAGGCTGCTTTTGATTTTTTCGGTAAAGAAAGATTCTGTGAAAATGCAGAAATATCCGGTGACGTTTTCGGATAAAGATTCCCAGGTATACGGAACCTGAGGATTGAAAAACAGCAAAGTGGCGCCAGAAATCTCGATGCTTTTATCGGCGTAATGGTAGCGGTTTCTTCCGCGGATGAGCAAAACTTTATAGTAATCTCGGCGGCTGTAAGTAATGCTGCTGCCTTCTTTTTGCAAACAATCCTCGAGGCGGAATACATTGAAATGCCCCACGCCGGGATGCAATCCTTCGGGTTGGGTGATTTGTTTTTGTGTATAAAAATCCTGTAAGGTTTCGGTTTTGCTCATATGGCAAAGTTATGAAATTCAAACAAAAGCTGTTTCTGTTGATCATGTCTTTTTTCAATTTTGTAGAAATTTATTTTTGGAAACGACGGTCCGCGTTAGGGATAGAGGCAGGCACCGCGTGCAGCCGATAGCCTGGCCGAAGGCAACGCCCATAAAAAAACCACCGCTTTCACAATGGTTCTTTTAATAAATTGGATTCAAAATTATGCGACGCGCAATCCGGTTGTGATGGCAAAACGGTTCCAGGAATTGATGATGATGATCGCCATAATGATGTCGGCGAGGTATTTTTCATCAAAAAGTTTGGCAGCATTTGTATAAGTTTCGTCTTTCACGTGGTTGCTGATTAAGGTGACTTCTTCTGTTAATGCGAGGATTGCTTTTTCTTCCTCGGTGTAAAAATCGGCTTCGCGCCAGGCACTAATCAGGTAAATGTGTTTTTCAGACATGCCGTTTTTTCGGGCTTCGGCGGTATGCATGTTGATGCAAAAAGCACAGCCGTTGATCTGGGACGCGCGGATTTTGATCAGTTCTTTGTGCATGGGGTCGAGTGTAGTCGTGCTGAGGTAATTTGATAAGGTCATTAATGCATTGTACGCTGCCGGTGCTACTTTTGGGAAATTGATTCTGGTTTGCATTTTCGTTGTTTTTAAAGTTGAATACAAAGTTCTTGTATGTGGTTTTAAAAAAACTTGAAGTAGTTTAAGAAAGTGGAGGAGGGGAAAAGGGTAAAAGGGAATAGGGTAAAGGGAATAGGGAAAAGGTTATACTGGCGATCAGGTACGATATCATCCATTGTCAATTACCCATTATCAATTGTTAATTATTCATTATCAATTGTTCTTTAAAAAATTAGGTTTTGCCGGCGCGGATTTTACTCAAAAATTCAGGTGAAAAATCGAGATAAGATGCGACCATGTATTGCGGGACGCGCTGCATAAATTCCGGAAAACGGTTGTTCATGTTGTGGTAACGTTCTTCGGCCGACATCGTAAACAGGTATTTGATTCGGATTTGGGAAGCACCGTACGATTTTTGAAGTACGAGTCGAAAATATTTTTCGAGTTTTGGGACTTTTTCGAGCACAATTTCCATGTTGGACTTTTCGAGCGTGATCGCTTCGCAGTTTTCAATCGCCTGGAAGTAAAATTGCGAGGACGTATTGTTGTGGAAAGCCAGATAATCGGTTACCCACCAGTTTTCGATTGCAAATTGCAGCGTTTGTTCGGTGCCTTTTTCGTTGATAATGTATTGGCGCGTACAGCCTTTTACGATAAAATATTGCGTGTTGCCGGATTGTCCTTCTTTTAAAAGATGTTCTTTTTTTTTGAATTTTTCGTAAGTGAGCAAGGAACACAGAACTTCTTTTTCGCTTTCATCAAGCGTGACAAATTTGGCAATATGGGCAACAAGGCTGGAATACATCTACCGGGTTTTGCAATGGTTAGTGAGTTGCTAAATTAAAAATTATTCGGTGGAAGCTGGAAAATATCTGAATTAAAAACAATTTCCTTTCATTCGAAAAACAGCGAAACATTTGATAAAAAAAGCTACCAGACAACGTGCTATTTTAACCCAAAATAATGTTGAAAGGCAGCAATTGTTACGTTTCCATAAAATTAGTCTAACAGTTTCTCGTCATAATAGGCTGTTTCCGAAGTGATTTTTCCCTCCTTATTAAAATCGTGGGAAAAATGAATTGGGAAGATAAACGCCTTTTATCTGATTTCCGAATCAGGTTGTAGTTCCACCATGACAAAACCGTGCGGCCATCGGCCAATTCGTAATGCAAATAATCGGGATAACCAACGATATCTATGCTGGCAACGTCAAATTTTTCGAGTATTTTCTTATCCAATGCTTTTTGTTCATCGAGTGAAATGCCGCTTGTATTAGTATTTCCCGCCGTGTTGAAACGCGCTTTCTCGTCATAAAAACTATAAGATTTTGGATAATCTTTGTTTTCGAAGGCATAGATCATTTTTTTGACCGTATTGATATTTTCATGGTGGTTGTAAAGCGTTCCATTCGTACGATCGTTAAAACTCTGCCTGATTTCTGTGATCACATTCGAATCCATATAATCGATCATGGTCGTGATTTTGTTGTCTTTGTTGACTACGAAGGAACGGTGCAATGGCATCTCGACTTTAACGCCCGTAGCTTTATGAACGCCTTTGAGTTTGTCCCAGGTAAATACCCAAACCACATTGTTTTCATTGTCTTTTTTGTATTCCAACGCGTCGGGATACGCTTCCCGCCAAGGTGAGATCGAGTAATAATCGAGCTGTTCGCTCCAGGCTTTTGCCCTTTGTAAAAACGCGGCTTTGTCCTCTCCTTTGTCGGTTGTTTTTCCGCTGACGCCGCTGAATAATTTAAAGTCGTCTGCAAGATAAGTCGCAACTTTTTTGACATCACCAGCAACAAAAGCTTTCGTCATATTGTCTACAACTGTAATGGCCGGATGATTGATGTAAATCGTACCGTTCTCTTTTTTTTGTGTATGGCCGATGAACGTGACGAACATCATTGCGAATAGGGATAATTTTTTCATGGTTTGGTTTTTTAAATTGGATAATGTGTTTAAATTATTGGTTCAGCGTTTTTTTGACCGGACGGAATGTAATGTTCAGGTCTTTTTTTGATGAATTTTTCTGTCATTTGGTTCGCGATAAATTTGGCCTGGCCGTACCGATGGCATTCCGGGCTAATAAATTTTCGTAATTTTCAGAATGCAAAACGATTTTCGGGCAGAAAGGGGAAGTGCGAATTGTACTGCGACCGACGCCAGAAAAGCGATTTTTTTGAGTTCACGTGTATTTAGGATCACTTCAGAAAATTCTCAGTGCTTTTGATTGTGGGATCAGACAATTCGCTTTGCGGATCTTTAACGTCGAGTTGGAACGGTGTTCCGCTGTGAACCACGACATCACAATGGGAAACAAAGTCTTCGAGCGCCTGTTTAATGCCTGCTTTTTTCATTTTTTTGCCATTTTCAATTGATCTGGTATTTCAATATTGGAAACTGTTTCGGCCTGTTGCAGGTCGGTCAATAGTTTAGAATCGTCCCAATAACCGACTTCACGGGTGATTTTGCCGTCGACAAATCGGGCAGTAATGCTCGTTGGAATGATGTACATTTTATTGTTTGATCTTAATGTGCCTTCCCATTGGCCCCAGTAGTTCACCCAGATTTCACCTTTATCGGTAACAACCATTTCATATTCGGCTTTGGTTTTGTTAATTTTCCAGATAGAAAACGGTAGGCTTTCTTCTTTGTTTTGCGCAATTCGCTGTTGGACTGTTTGTGCGAATTCGTCCGGAACATTGTTGATGATATTAGCTGAATCGGCATAAAAGACAGCCATTTCGTCAAATTTTCCGTCGCCATAAAGTTCGGTGACTTTTTTAAACGTATCAATTTCTTTCGATTGCTGGGTGTACCGTTTGTTGCAGGAAACGAATGTGAATAGCAATGAAGCTGCAATTAGGAATGTTTTTTTCATGATAATTCGGTTATTTTTTATCGGTGTATTCAAGTTCCGGACGTTCACAACCATCGAATGTCATTTGAAGTTTGTAAATTCCTGACTAATGAAAGGCTAATCAATACAATAGAAAAGTGGTTTAGGACGAACAGGCCGAAAAAATGTCCCAAACTGCAGTTTTGGTTATCGGTGGGAAGATATATGGGAAAGGTAAAAGGTAAAAGGCAAAAAGAGAAAAGACAAAAGCAAAAGTAAAAGAGAAATGGCAGAAGTTTAAAAAAATGGTATAAATGATTTTTGTTTCATTGGAATTTCGTCGCTTACATTTCCCGGGATTTGGTTCGTAAGTTATGAAATCAATTGACTGCCAAAGCCTGTCCCTCAAGAAAATCCGGATTTTCTAACGCCATTATCCATAAATTCCAGATGCAAAATCGTGTTGTTTTGTTTTCAGGTTTTTACTGTTTGGAAAAGCATATTTAACCGAATGGTTCATTGGCAAGGTTATACTTTTTGGATGCGCAGCAACAATTGCTTTTTGAGTTCTGTGCTCAACGGAATTGCTTTTTTAGCAATGACCACATGACTCGCTGCAATTTCATCAATATGAGAAAGGTTTACAATAAACGAGCGGTGGATGCGCAGGAAACACGGCGCGGTGATTTTCTCTTCTAATTCTTTCATGGTGGCGACGAGCAAATGCTGTTTGTCTTTGGCATGAATCTTACAATAGTTGCGTTCGGCTTCAATGTACAGAATATCGTGGATCGCGACTTTGACCATTTTTTCATGGCTGCGCACGAAAATGCAATCGCTTAAGACAAACGGCACTTCGATATTTGCTTCAGGATGTTTTTCTTCCTCGATGCGCTGAATCGTGAGTTCGATGGCGCGTTGCAAATCCAGTTTTTTAAAAGGCTTTGAAAGAAAAGCATATGGATTTGTGGCTTTCGCCCGATTGAAATGCGAAGCATCCGAATTGGCGGTCAGGTAAATGATTGGGATTTTGTATTCCTTTTGAAGTGATATTGCGATGTCGATGCCATCAACGTTGCCTTTGAGATTGATGTCGAGCAGAATGAGGTCGGGAAGGTTATATTTCACGTGCAACAATACTTCTTCGGGATGCGGAATGATTCCGGTGATGTCATATCCGAGCGTTTTGAGCTGCAGCGAAATGTTCGCGGCGATGGTCATTTCATCTTCAACTATCAGGATCTTGTAGGCCATGAGATTTCGGAATTTAGAAAAATGCGGTAACGCATGGCAGACGGGAAGTATGCAGATGTTGGTTTGGCAGTGGCTAAGGTAATGAATATTTTAACATATTGATTAACAGCATGATATAAAATATCAGATAAATTTTATCTTGAAAACGGTATTTTGTCGGTAGTTGTTTGTTTGCGTTAAGGATGGAAGCGGCATCCTTTTGCGGCAGCGCGCCAGCAGCGTCGAAAAAGATAAAGCGGACAGCCTGACCCGAAGGGAAACGCCCACAAGAATGTAGCGAACTGACGAAATAAATGGCCATAAAAAAAACCCGATCTTTCGAACGGGTTCTCTTTG
>Ga0247815_10002829_pt1 | contig 12716 bp, 14 predicted proteins | sample UWRJL194509B1_FD_181014 | JGI IMG/M metagenome (GOLD analysis project Ga0247815, IMG submission 181014) | Plant litter microbial communities from Arlington Agricultural Research Station in Wisconsin, United States - UWRJ-L194-509B-1 | ecosystem: Environmental > Terrestrial > Plant litter >... | reverse complement strand
AGAAACGAAAGCTGGAAGAGGCGGCGATTGAAGCAGAGGCGCACTCCGCTCCGAAGCTCTCAACGCGTGTCATAAAGATAGCTTCAATAACGCCTTCAAAACCTGCCTTGGTGCCACATTGGAACTTTTAAACATTAAATCTAGTGCCTCCGACTGCGTACCGCAACATGCTCGTAACCTTTCAGAACTCGGAGGTCGTTCTCATTCCTCCCACAGAGAAAGCCCAGCCCCAAGATCCACTTCCGCCAACGATTCGCCTGATAACGGGTCCTCCGTTGATGTCTCAAAGAAAGTCCTTTGCGAGCCTGCATATACTATCGAGCCTGCCGCAGACCCCTGACTCGCCTCTTTGTTCTGCGAATGCACGAGGCGTTGGTCGATCGCCTCGAACTGAGGTGGTTGTACTGTAGTTATCGAGACCGGGAGTGTTATGAAGCTGACTAGACTGTTGGTAGTAGAGAGAGAGCCAGCGAGCTTGCGTTCATCGGTATCCAAGAGGGCAGTGCGATTCTTCGGCGGCGTCGTGATTGCTTCCCGAAACGCGTCCAGAGACAAGGGAGAAGTTCCACGGAAGGCGATTTCGTTAATGAAGTCTTTCGTATTCTGTTTTCTGAGCGCGTCATCCGTAAGATGAGGAGAACGATACTCGACCATGCCGTGATCACGGGGCGGATCTCGAGACCTTTTTGGCTGACCCAAAGTGAATGCCGTCTCGTCTCGCGCGACAAAAAACACGCTTCCGGAAGCAATTTCGTCGAGTGCAGTTGTTGTGGACATGGCTGCTATCGAACGTATGTCATCTTCGAAGTCAGGGTCCGACCAATGATCGTCACCGGGTGAAGTAGAACCATGATCCCAGACGGTACGGCGAGATACCGAATGAGGCGATTTAGGGGTGCGGCAATGAAACGGGGAATCAAGTATACGCTCAGAAGGATGGGTAGATGGCCAAGTGATGAACGACTCGCTTGAACTTGTGTCACGTCCGCGTAGAGGAGGTGCAGCGTCATCAGGAACCACATCTAACTTTGTGTTTGAATCCGATAACCTGTGTGGAAGAAGAGGGTGTTGGGGTGTCGTAACGACCTCTTGATGCGGTGATGATGGATCGAGATGAAGATCACTGGGACTGGGCAATAGCTCTAGCTCACTATGGCCCTGAAGGTCAAATGCCAGCCCAGGAACATCTAGCTGCCATTCTGCACCAGCAGAAACGTGGTCGTCGTTAATCATATCCAGCATCTCGAAGTCTTCGTCCTGCCAGAACGCACCCGGTACCGACAACCTCCCATCTGCGACGATAGACCAGTCAGCATCACTAGCTCCTTCGAAGCGGTCTGTGATGGCGATGTGCTGCTTTTCTTCATACGACGAGTCATAACCAGGCTCGCTGTGATCCAGAAGACAGGGCGCGCTCGCAAGTGTCGCCATCACACGCAAGTCGATTCCCGCCCGCTCCTCAAGATCTTCAAACCCACGCGCAGGCGGAAAGCTGGTATCGAGCGGCTCGCATAAACCGGCGTCGTCGTTTGCTTGAGAGCTATGAAGGGTGAAACTAGAGTAGTGGCGTGCGTGAATGTCGTGCGTAAATGTGGCGGGCTGGGATGAGTCGTTATCGTCGTCCAGGATTATGTCGGCGTCAAAGGTAAGATTACCGAGCGGGATTTCTGAACGAACAGACGGCGAAAGGGCTGAGGCGAGTGAGGCATGCTGCAAGAGTGAAGCGGGTTGGACAGAAGGTGGCCATGATGGGACACGAGCATAACAGTCGAGGATCTGGTGACGGCCACGTGGAACTTCGATACCACGAGGAGAATTACCAGGAGGCAGGACTTTTTGAGGCATCAAACGATTCGATAGGCTGGTGTTCACCGAAAAGCCTCTAAAACTGGATGTTGCAGGCTGAGCATGTAGGTGACGATGACTATAAGCCAATCAACAGAAACAGTCTTGGTTGAGCACCACGACCAAGTCTGAACGTACCTTTGGCTCGATCATGTTTGAGCTGTGCTGCAGAAAAGGCTCGAATTCAACCAGGTCGAAGTTACTCTCGAGAAGGCGCGCTCGTATGCGCTCTATTGTTGATTCAGCGCTCGAGTTAACTGGTGCATTCGCACTTGCGCGCAAGACATACCAATGTCGTCGTTCTCGTCGAGGAATTCGGAAGAGGTTGAAGGAGAGCTCAGAACTTGAATGTTGCATGGGGGAGGTATGGTGTAAGATGATGACGCCGTGCGCTGCCGACCCAGCATGTTGCGCGACAGGGATACTTGTGGGGTGACCCCAGACAATTGCATCGTTCCTATCCTACGCGAACTAGCCAGCGAGCCTTGGATTAACGTCCTATCTTGCGTAAACAGCTGCATATTCGGAGGATATGAGCTGTAGCTGCTGGCTCCAATGCGCTGACGTCCAAAGTGGTCGCGCTGCTGCCGGCCGGATACGTCGCGCATGCGGGCCCTTGCGGCATTCCTACGCTTTAATGAGCATAAATGAGGCGCGCGTGGAGATGTGCGGACCGCTTGCCGCCTGTAAAATTGATGCCAGGCATGCGAGAAGTCAAAGAGCGGAGCTATTCGGCGACTGCCGACGCTCCAACCTCAACTACCCTCTCATCAAGCAAAGACAGCCAGCGACGATGGCTCAAGTGGTATAAATCACATAAATTTTACGTGTAACCAGTATGGATATGACTTGAAATATCCCGTGCAATCAATCCAGCCCACTAAGTGCAAAGTTTACCGCAGTACTGCCCGACCCTCCTCCTGTCACTCATGCCCCAGACTAGGTGCAAGATCCAAACTGTATGCTTGATGTAGATATTTTGGAAGAACAACCGTCTCACAGCGTGAGGAGGGCGTGGCCGAGAAGAGGTTACAGGTGGTAAGGGGGACGCGAGGTTTGCAACTAGATACGCCGGATAGAACAAGTTCCTTGACGAATTGTCGGGCGGTTTGCCGCCGCTTGAGCACATGGAGAGACGGTGTGTGCGGCGTGTTTTGATGGTAAGTTGACCGCGGCGCGAGGCGAGCTCGTTCGCGACTTGGGGGTGGCTGCGAATCTGATATCCGTGGTTGCCACTCGCCGGTAAGGTGTTAGGTGCGTATCTAGGGACAATCTGGATCGTGTAAGTGTAAATATTTGACAAGGAATCGTCGTAAGCAGTTGATGTGGCTGGTTCGTCTCGTCTGAAGGTCGTATGGCGGCTCCTTGCGGCGGTGCATGCGTCGCGCGTCTCGTCTGGTGCACGTGGGTTGTTCTCTCGTTATCTTGCCGGTTGCTTCGAGTAGCGGCGCGACTTCCGGTTGACTTTAGTCGATGTCGAGTGTGGTAACGCGTCGGCATACATCCGTATTGCTCCCTGATGTGTGGTTCCACAGGCCGGGGGCGAATCACGCTCCACAATAGATAGTTACTTGACAAGGCTTCTCATAGCTAGTTATGCGGTTGGTGCATTTGAGTGCCCCAGCACCGGATCCACTGCTTGCCGTGATGCCACACGTCGTTCTCGGAAGCCACCGTGACGACTGCACGATGAGTGGCAATAATCCGCGAATAGTTGCCAATTTCAAGGCGTCCTCTATACTCGGGCGGGACCCACAATAGAAGTTCATCTGTGGGCGAGACCAGCCATCCATCTTTGTTGCAACGTGCAAAGGAGAGAGTAGCATATGTATCCCGATCACATTGAGCTGCAAGTGATCTGGCAGATTCGAGGTCCCAAATTCGAATGGTCGAATCTCCACCACCAGAGATGACAAACCGCCCGTCTGGAGAGAAAACCACGGAGGAAACGTATGCTCCATGGCCACAGAGAATAGGTTCGAGGGCCTGTATCGTCTGTATATCCCACAGGCGGACTGTGTGATCCATTCCACCAGATGCTATCAATTGCCGTTCCGGCGACTGTGCGATTGTGGTTGCAAAGTGATCGCTGCTCAGAAATCTGTGATCATTCAAGCCTAGGAGCCGATCTCCAGTCTTGAAGTCAAAATCACAAACGTCCTGATTCGATACAGCCACAATACGATCTCCTTTCGGCGTGAAAGCAAGCGAAATGATGGCGTACGAGTTTTGCCCTTTGAAGAAAAAGACTTGGTTGCCCGTGACAGAATCCAATATCCAAACTCCGCCAAGTCCATCTCCTGCCGCGATGAGCCCTCCACTAGGCGAGTAAGCTACGGAGCAAACACGCTCACCACACTTGATCAAGGGGATTGGCGCGGGCCGACCATTGCTGACCACCCAGACACGGACAGTCTCATCGTCTGATCCAGAAACGAGGTGCAAGTCATCCGGCGAAAATGCTAGGGTATTCACATCTTTTGTGTGTCCACGAAGGGCTTCCATGGCCAGTCGACCCGTTTGAGTATTCCAGAGTCGCAGCGTAGTGTCTACTGACCCCGTCGCAATCCATCGGTCGTCCGAGGAGAACACCAGCGACGAAACGGCATTATCATGGCCAAGCAGTGGAGAAAAGATCTGTTCGCACGAATACGCATTCCACACGCGAGCTGATCCATCCGCGGACCCGGAAGCAAGGAAGCGGCCATCATGGCTGATGGCAACACTGTTCACCACATCGCTGTGCCCATTCAGTGGTTGGCTAACTGAGCTGCCCCTGGCGGCATTCCAAACCCAAATAGTACAGTCACCAGAACCAGAAGCGATTTGCAGACCGTCCTGAGAAAAAGCGACGGCGTTCACAGCTTCGGAGTGGCCGCGCAGAACGAGAGGTGCGGTTTCATCGTCTACGTCGCCAATGCCCCATATTCGCACCGTAGAATCGTAGGATCCCGACGCCACAGCGCGGCCATCTGGCGCAACAGCTACGCTTGCGACTGCCTCTTGGTGGCCGGAATAGGCGTGAAGCTGCACGCCGACCCGAGCGTCCCAGGACATAACTCGTCCATCGTATGAGCCAGACACAAATGAATCGCCATCCCTGGAGAATCCTACAGATAAAACTGCGCCACGGTGTCCCCCGAGCGGCTCTCCCGTTTGGGTTCCTAGATGGTAATTCCAGAGGCGAATCATATGGTCAAACCCACCGGAAGCGAGGGTCTTTCCATCGGGAGAGAATGTAACTGCGCGCACATAAGTTTCGTGACCGTGGAGAAGATTACCTACGGGCTGGCCGGTATTAATAGACCAGAGACCTATCGTAGCGTCATCGGAGGCAGAGGCTATGGTTATTCCGTCTGGAGAAACGGCAACTGCTCGGACGAGATCGGTGTGCCGGCGAAGTGGCGGCAGTACAACCGTCCTGTCTGGATGTCCCAGGCTAATACAGCGCCTGTCGAGGCGCCTGCGATCAAACGGTAGCCGTCGGGAGTAAATGCAACACTTGTTATCTGCCCTTCGCCAGTTAAGGGTTCACGCATCTCTGTACCGCGTCGCGTGTCCCAGAGCCGCACTGTGCCGTCATCCGAACCTGATGCTAGGGCCGTGCCATTGGGAGAATATGTGATGCTTGTGACATTGTCATCGTGACCAGCAAGGACCATGAGCCCACGTCCTCTATCGCGGTCGATTCCGAAAGTCTCGATGGAGAGGAGGCCGGAGAGAAATGGAGAAAAGGTTTGACGGACGAAAGAGTCCTTGGGGGCGAAGGGTAAAGCTGAGAGATAGATGTGAGGTGCACTGCGCTCAATCGCTTCACGTGAGGACGCGACGAAAGAGTTCGCATCGCGGAGGAACAGGAAGACGTCATGGGACCTAACCTGAGCAAGTTTCAGAGGTTATGGTTCAGCGCGCGTGTATAAACTCACGACTGAAGCTGCGATTCGAAGTAGCCCTGAGGCTTGACCAACCTCGCCGATGACGCTCAGGACCTCCAGCCAGAAGAGAAGTTTAAGCCTGAGGATCGAACCAATGCGATGGCCATATGCCGACCTAACCGGGGCGAGATCGACGTGGTGGGCCCAATGGAGACACGCATAGGTGAGCGAGTCAGCAATCCAGCCTGGTTTAAATTTCGGGTTCGCTCTGTACGACGTGCCGCTACGCGAGACGTTGAAGCAAAGGTCGTCCGCGGCCATTCTCTGAAGGCAAGCTCGCGCAAGCTCGTCGTGAGCGAGGCTTTTCTGGATGCGAAGCTGATCCGGGGCGCGGGTGAAGATGAAGTCGCTGAAAGACGCGTGCAGTGTATGCAACTCGCCTTCGTCGTCGTCTTCGGGTACAAAGACCACCGCATGAAGTTCGTTGAGTGCACCACGTAGGCGCTCTGGGGACATCCACAGGAGCTCTGCCAGTGCCTTGACTGTCAGCGGTGCGCGAGCGGCCAGTATGGCCGCAAGGATGCGACGCATCTCGTCGAGCTCGGTTGGCTCAAACGTATCTGGGTCCAATGCCTGTGTTAGGACGAGCGAGTACATTTTGTCCAACGGCGCGGTGGAGATGCCCGAAGTTGAGGTCTGCAGCCTGACAGTCCGCAGCCGTTCCACCCGGCCGGGAGTGTCCCTGCGTCTCAGGATGTACGCAACAGCTGTGGAAGCAGAGATAAAAAGGCCGCCAGAAAGTGTTACGAGGTCGTCAATATCGCCTTCCTGGTACCATATCGAGGACGCTGGCGCGTTCTCAAACGTCTTCTGAATGTAGAGCCGAATGTCCTTCTTGACCTGAAGCGGGTCGACGGTGTGCAAGTGTACGATTGAGCTGAGGCTCCCATCGGTGATTGGGGTCTCGCGGATGTACATCTCCGGCCGTGACGTGAAAAGAAACTTGACTGGCATCGAGTTGTCCAAGTCGCTGATGGCATTGACAAAATCGGCAACCTGCTGCTGATCCGTGCACTCATCGAGGCCGTCAACAACAAATATGATGTGGCGGCCAAGCGACGACAGCTTGGCTAGCGGCCTGACGAGGAGATGCTCTACCTGAATCCGAACTAACTTGTAAGCGAGGTCGTGGTCATCTTTCAACTGCGCGGCCAGAGCCTCGGCGTATAGCGGAATTTTTCGCGCTAGGACGGTGGCCAACGTGGGAACAATACACTGAACATCCGTGCGTTCAATCGCGCCTGCAGTGCGAGAACAGAAGAACGTGCCGCCAAGGATGATGTTGGACTCCCTCGTCAACATTCGGCAGAGGGTCAACGCAATGGAGGTTTTGCCGGTGCCCGCCATTCCTGCAATCCAGACGATGCGTGCGCCTCCAGACGTCTTGATGAGAGCCACAGTCCGATCAAGGAGCTCGACGCGGGTGCCTTGCATGCAGCCAGCCTCGGGGGGTTGAGCGTCGAATACGGCGCGAGGGATGTGGTAACGGTCAAGATCTACGATGAATAATCAATGAGACGCGGTACAGGTTGGACACAAAGACTTGCCCTTCTCGATAATCCGTACCTCATCCGAGGAGGAATCGCTGATGTAGACATTAGTTTCTGCGGGGTTGAAGTTGATGATGAGACCGCCTGGCGCGTGGTTGATATTCCTGTTGTTATTATTTACGACGATCTGCAAGAATCTTTCAAAAAACACTGTGGTGTGTTCTTGAATACACTCACAGGCTGACCGAGTGCTGGTGCTGCCGAAACGGCTGGTGTACGAGAGTTGCTTGGCACCGGTGGTGCTAAAGTGACTGCAGCATCGAGCTGAACTGTCGTCCCAGCAGACCGTTGAGAAGATGCCCCACGCCGGTCAATCCCGCGGGACCGCATCTGGCTGGTTTGGCTTGGTCTTCCACGTGGCGCAGATTGTGACTGTCGCAACGGCGCGAATGGTGCCTGACCTGGTGGTGACGAGCACGATTTATCAACTGGTCGAGTTGCGTTACCGCGAGTTGGCTTCAAATAGCCAATGTGGGAGGGAGAATGGCCAAGTCACAAATGCGGGAGGAGACGAGACCACGTTAGACGAACGACTCGAAGTCAACACGTAGAGCATGCTCACCGGTCGACCGCGAGTAGGGACTGACGCAATAGTTGGTCCCGCTGGACGCCATGCAGGTTTTACAGGTGGTACGGAGGGTCTTGAAGGCGGCGTATTAGGCGCAGTTGAACTAGTGCCCTGTGAAGATGTACCGTCCTGACCACCGTGCCGTGCATGTGGCGAACTCAGAGACAGATCCGGCGGTCTGCTGCGACTGGTCTTGCGGATAGCATTATTGAGAGAGCTCATCGCAGCCGCTTTGCCCTGGGCGAAGTGAATACGCCCAAGAAACGAGAGCGTCTACGACCAAGGGGTACACAGTTTGTGGCCGGCACTTCGCCGCACAGCCTGAGAAGGCTTCATCACTCCGGTCAGGGGCAAGCATATTGACAATAGAAGCATTTTATCTTCGTCCCGCTGTCAGCGACAGTGCGCAAATACGTGCGGACACGGACGCTGTATGCTGTGTGATGGGTATGGAGGTGGAGAGGAACGCAGCCGCCAGCGTCACAACCAAAAGCACAGATGATGGTCCACACTAACCCACAGATGCGGAACGACCACCATGGCCATGCGTTGCCGGTATGACTATTGGTAGGGAACAACAGCGTGCACACAGTCGCCGCCATCCATCTGCCCAGTCGACACGCTGTGACAATCCACGAAATTCTTCGAATACATACGCTGCTACCACACGCTATAGCTCCTACGACACGACGTACAGCTCCGGAACGAGCACCGTATCCTGGCTGAACTCTGCCGCGCCCCCATCAACGACCTGCGCCGTGGCCACCTCGATTCCAAACAGACTCTGCGCCGCCACAAAGCCCGCATGCACCGGGAAGAACGCATTGACATCCGTCGCACCAGACACATTGAACTCGAGCGAGCCCGTCGCAGTGCCGTCCTCGTTGCTGACACTCGGCACGCGCCATTCGAGCGTCCCGTTCTCCTCGTTCTCCGTCGCCGCATCGCTATCCGATACACTCGTCAAGCTCGATCCGGCAGGGAGCGGGATGCTTAGCACGAAGTCGCTCAGGCTGAGGTGCGCAGCCTCGAGTTCGTATTCGACGCTAACGTCCGCAGTGCCGTCCGCGTTCGCCGTCGGCCACACGTTGATGCTGAGCGGGACCACGCTCTCGTCTTTGTCCGCGAAACGCCACTTGAGTACGCCGAGTGGCTGGCCCACGGGGAACGCGCGATTTTTGTCCTTGAGCGCGATTGTACGGTCGCCGCCGGGGGCGAACTTGGCAACGTTCGGGTGTTGCTTGAACGAAAGTGCAGTCGCGCCGGAAGCGAGCGGTTTGAGCTGCAGACGCGCTTTGGCGACTTCGGCAGAACCGACTGTGAGGTTGAGATCGCCCTTGAGCTCGAGCGCCTTGATGCCGCCTTCGCGCGTGAGAGACAACGACAAGGTCTCGCGGATCTGGATGTGAACACTGGAAGCATGTCAGTGAAGTACCAACACATCTGAAGCCACAGTACTCACGATTCGGGTGTGACGGGTGGCAAAGACCCACGGCCGGTGGGGATGACGCCTGGCGGTGGGGCAAGTAGATCGACGGCAGGTGCTGCGGGCGCTGCGGCCGCAGCTGCAGGTTCTGGCTCTGGTTCTGGCTGCTCTTCCGGCTCTGGCTCGTCGGCACCCATCGCGCTGAGCAACTCTGCCTGCTTGACCTTTTTCGCACCGAGCTTCATGCCACTGCCCTTGAATGTCGGTGCCTTGGGCGTCGGGTTGGAGGTTGAAGACGACACGAAGGGCGAAGGCGACGAGGAAATCGGCGATGAAGATCGAGGGACGGGAGAGTAGGTGCCGGTATACTGGCCGATGTGGGACGAGCCGGGGGCGGCACCGCCAGCACGACGTTGCTGCTCGCGACGCTGGATCTCGAGCTGTTTTGCGCGGCGCTTGAGTTCCTCTTTGGCCTCGGCCTCCTTGTTCTGTAGCAGAAAGCTGAGCAACAGTTGAATTTTGGAATGAGCCAAGCACTAACCCTTGCGATGATATCCTGGATTTTCTCCTCATGCGAGTCCATTTCGAGGACATTGCGGACTTGGACGAGGTTGACGTTTTCGCGGAATCCGAGTGCGATGATCTCGTCGAATGCTGCGAGCAGGTTGAACGCGTTGGCAAGGATTTCGCGTTCTTCGACATTGCGACAGGTATCGCTGACGACGCGGGCAACCAAATGAAGAGTGTCGATGTCCTGAAGAATGTTGGATGCTTTGTTGGTGACGAGAAGAACGAAGGTGTCCTCGAGTGGTTGGTACACGTAGCGGACCTCTGCAGTCTCTACGCTGGTGTGCTGCGAACCGGGCGGGATCAAGGTCGTAAATGATGATAGCAGCGATTCTATCCGTGCCCGAGAAAGTTCCCGGAACTGGCGCGAGACCAGGGCTATCAAGATGCGCGAGCAGTCAGCGGCACGTCCAGAGATTATTATTGGTATAGAAGTCGTCAAGACTCACGCTTTCCGGCCTTGGTAAGAACAGCAGCTGCAAGAACAACCTATCCGGCGCGTGATCAGCAGGAAGATCACGGCGAATCAAGTGTGCGCACCATTTGGAAAGTAAGAAAGACGAGCGGCTGAGCGGGTCCAAACTCCGACTCACGCGCTCTTCCTCATCTTCCCCAACGCCACCAAAACTCGACGCCGCGCATCGGACTCGGCCATGTCGGGACAAACACCAGTCATTGTTATGAGTGCGTATCCGAGCTTGAGATACCGATACAGAGCTTAATCTTGCGTATTAGACACTGCGCCGGAGCGGCAAACTGGGCGAAAGGCTCAGCTGAGCAACATCTCTGCCGCCAAGGTACATATGCGCGTGGGATCTGCAAGCGACCCTGACGCCGTTGTCATTGCAGACGGTAGCAGATGTGATCAGGACATGTCTTGGACCCAAGGCCATGCTCAAGATGATCCTGGACCCGATGGGCGGCATCGTGTCCGTCATGCTCACTGTGACACATCGTCACTCATGCTGAACTTCTGCTTCTCAGTGTGACTAACGACGGGAACGCGATTCTGCGTGAGATCGACGTCGCCCATCCTGCTGCGAAAAACATGATCGAGCTCGCGCGCACCCAGGACGAGGAGGTTGGCGATGGTACCACCTCTGTCATCGTACTGGGTCAGTACATTTCAATCTCAATTCAAGAAATTTGCTGACAATCGTACAGCGGGAGAGGTCCTGGCACAATCAGTACCGGCACTCGAGCGTGGCGCACACCCGGTTGCGATCATCGCCGAACTCAACTCTGCTCTCCGCATCGCCCTCGAGGTGGTACAGCGCATCAGCATCCCCATCGACGTGTCCAACGAGAAGCAGATGCTTGCTCTCATCCGCACCAGCATCGGGACAAAGCTCAGCATTCGGTGGGCCGACCTCATGTGTGACCTCGCCCTCACCGCCGTCAAGACTGTGTGGATGAACGATAAAGACGGCATCAGCGTCGTTGATATTAAGCGTTACGCCCGCATTGAGAAGGTCAGTTTTATGTTTTGGTTTGTGGCGAATGCGCAGCTAACGCGCAGCTCAGGTCCCTGGTGGCGCGATCGAGCAGTCGCGCGTTCTCCGCGGTGTCATGCTCAACAAGGACGTCACGCATCCCAAGATGCGCCGCCGGATCGAGAAGCCACGTATCGTTCTTCTCGACTGCCCACTCGAGTACAAGAAAGGCGAGTCCCAGACCAACATGGAACTCAGCGGTGAGGCAGATTGGAAACGCGCACTCGACATCGAGGAGGAGCAGATCACCCGCATGTGCGAGGCGATCATCGCCGTCAAGCCGGATCTCGTCTTCACCGAGAAGGGCGTCAGCGACCTTGCGCAGCACCATCTTCTCAAGGCTGGCATCACCGCACTGCGCCGTGTCCGCAAGAGCGACAACAACCGCATCGCACGTGCTGTCGGCGCTGTCATTGTCAACAGCGTCGACTACCTCACTGAGGCCGATGTCGGCACAGGGTGCGGGCTGTTCCACGTCGAGAAGTTCGGTGACGAGTACTTCACGTTCCTTGACGAGTGTGTTGCGCCCAAGGCGTGCACAGTCCTGCTCCGTGGGCCGAGCAAGGACGTCCTCAACGAGATCGACCGTAACCTGCAAGACGCGATGGCCGTCGCACGTAACGCCGTGTTCAACCCTCTTCTCGCTCCCGGTGGTGGCGCGACTGAGTTGGCGGTCGCCGCAGAGCTGCGTCGTATCGGTGGGCCGGGTGGCGAGTACGGCGGTGTTGCGGACGCACTTGAGGCGATCCCGCGCACGCTCATCCAGAACGGCGGTGGTAACGTTCTGCGTGTCATCACCGAGCTGAGGTCCAAGCATGCCGGCGGTGGTAGCACGTGGGGTGTCGATGGGCTCACGGGCAAGCCGGTCGACATGAAGGAGTACGCGCTGTACGAGAGCGCCAGTGTCAAGGTATGTCTCCGTTTTAATGTGTACAGAGTTGCCGCTGACTCGTGCCACAGATGCAGACGTTCAAGACCGCCATCGAGGCAGCGCGGTTGTTGCTCCGTGTCGACGACATCGTCGAGGCTGTCCGCAGAGAAGGTGGTGGCGGCGGTGGCGCACCACAGGAGATTCCTGAGGACTAGAGCTGCGACTGACACCTGGAACTCAATACATTACGCGTCGGTAGACATGAGATATTCACGACGAAAGATCGAAAGAATCCTTATGTATGACAGCAAATGCAGAACTCGAGCACGTTCGCAACAACCACAGCACCCCGAGCCTCGACCTGAAGGGACAGATACAAGACATTAAGACGTCGGTAGTGATTTCGCTGCAGAGTTGAGGAGGGTAGAAATACAGATGAATCCGATATGTGGTGTTGCGCG
>Ga0247815_10002828_pt1 | contig 12717 bp, 5 predicted proteins | sample UWRJL194509B1_FD_181014 | JGI IMG/M metagenome (GOLD analysis project Ga0247815, IMG submission 181014) | Plant litter microbial communities from Arlington Agricultural Research Station in Wisconsin, United States - UWRJ-L194-509B-1 | ecosystem: Environmental > Terrestrial > Plant litter >... | reverse complement strand
ACTCGACGATTTTCCATGCCTTAAAGGTTTGCATTGAACCATTCCCCTTTTTATGGCCGGTCAGGCCATCATGCTGCACAAGGTTTTTGTAGGATGCCGCAAGCGCCGAGGTATTGAATTGGTCATTGTTATTCGCATTGTAAGTAACCTTCAGGAGCTTCTTTGCTTTATTTGCGCTATAATAATTGCTTGCAATCACAGCAATACCAGTGGAAATTTGTACAATAGCTACTACCCCTGGGACAGACATTGCCAGGGTGTCATCGTAAGACTTAATGGTGCCACCAATCACAGGCGAGTGAAGTACCGCCGCAATAAGCAAGCCCTCGGCTTTTATATCCATACCAAACACTGCCGTGCCGTTTACTTTTGCAGAGCCATCCAGTCTTTTTGTACTTTGGCCAATAAAATTCCAGTCTTCCGGCGACTTTAGAGCAATTTTTTCAGGAGGACTAATTTTGGCAGCCTCTGCTACCAGGTCACCATATGGTAACCTATCATTACCTGCAATTACATAGCCTTTTTCTGTTTTGCATTCAGCTGTAGTTACTCCCATTTTTTTTGCACCTGCCGCTATTAGAAGTGTTCTGGCGGTAGCCCCCGCAGTACGATAGCGGTCAAATTCCGAAAAGGTTGTACTGGAACCTCCGGTGATTTGTATTCCGAACAGGGTATGTTTATACTGGGGTGATGCTGGAGCATGCTCAACCTTAATATCCTTCCAGTCAGCATCAAGTTCATCAGCAATAATCATTGGTAGTGAAGTCCAGATGCCCTGCCCCATTTCTGAATGGGCAAGGAGCACATGCACGGTATTATCTGCGTTTATTTTTAGAAAAGCATTAGGGATAAAATTATCAGGTACCTCGACTGAATTGGCCAGCATTCCCCTTACTCTGGCTGGCACAGCAAAGGAAATCAGCAATCCTCCTCCAAGCAATGCGCCCGATTTTAAAAACGAGCGGCGGCTTACGTTTAGATTATCCATGTGTTACTCCTTCCTTCTGTAGGTTTGCTGCGAGATGAATAGCTTTTCTTATACGCTGATAAGTTCCGCATCTGCAAAGATTTCCTGACATGGCATCATCAATATCTGAATCCGTTGGGTCAGCAATGTCGTTTAGAAGTTTGGCGGCCGACATAATTTGACCGGACTGGCAATAACCACACTGGGGTACATCAAATTCCAACCAGGCTTTTTGTAAGGGATGGTCGTTATTTTCAGAAAGTCCTTCAATAGTCGTTATTTCCTGACCGTCAGCTCTTTCTGCACGGGTGACACAGGATCTGACAGACTCGCCATTTAAATGGATTGTACAGGCACCACATTGTGCCACTCCACAGCCAAATTTTGTCCCGGTTAGTCCTACAATATCCCGGATAACCCAAAGAAGCGGCATCTCCGGGTCCACATCCAGCTTATAAAGCTTTTTGTTAATAGTTATTTGGATCATAATCATAAAGTTTTGTGAGTAATTGACCGTCCAAATCCTACATCTGATAATCAATCGATTATAAATAGAGCCTTCCAGTCGTTTATTGATGATAAAGTTCCGTGATGTATATAAAACATTATTGTATCAATAGACTATTTTGCTGTATAATTCAGGACTGGATATCCAATTATATCAGTTATCAATACATACAACAAAATCATCAATCTGTACAATAAATTAAGCCATCAGAAAAATTAGCTTTGTGTTTAAGCACCTTTTAAAAGCGCTTTGGTTGCTGCAGATTAAAACATTTATTACATTAAAGCCCGAAACCTTTGATATTACCTGATACGTTATTACCTAATTTTATGAAAGAAAATGTTCTTATTGTTGAGGATGAATTCATTGTGGCCAATGACCTCCGCTTGAAACTGCTAAAAGCAGGATATACTGTATGCGGAATTGCGGCAACCGTGAATGAGGCCAAAGAACTAATCGAGCAGACGAAGCCAACCTGGGTGCTGCTTGACATTTTTCTTCAGGACGGCTCAATGGGCACTGATCTGGCAACATATCTAAGGGGGAAAAATATAGGCTTCATTTATATATCAGCAAATACAAATCAAAGCGTGCTTGAAAAGGCGAAAGCTACCCAGCCTTATGCCTTTATTGTAAAGCCATTCCGTGAGCGCGACTTGCTTATTATGCTTGACATTGCGAGCCAGAAACACCAGGCAAACCTGCAATTGAATATCCAAAAAGAACTGGTATGGAAAGGAAAGCTACAGAATATTATTGATGCACCAGTAGATATTGAAGCCAAAATTGAACGTATTCCAGCTGCATTCCGGACCTTTGTCCCGTTTGATTACATGAAAATTGACCTTCTGAGCAAGAGGGAAAATGGCACTATTCAGTTTAGCTTTGTCAGGACCGGCTTCGATGAATATGAAATTTTCAGAGGTGTGGAAATCCAGTCGGCCATGGGACTAAACTCTCAGGAGAAGTCTCGCTTCAGGTTACGTTTTCCCGAAAAAAAAACTGATGAATTTTTAAACGGGATTGAATACAAAAAGTCATTGATGGAAGATTTATGGGAGAAACAATTGAGCAACTTTTACTCCCTTGGATCAAGAATGTTAAAGAGAGTCGTATTACCCAACTTTGAGACAATATATATAACTTTTTACAGCAAGGATGAGGCAACCTATTCCAGCGACCAGTTAAACCTGCTGGAAAAAACTGAAAATGAACTGGCACAGCTGTTTGCACAGCTCAAGGAACCGGAAGTAGGGCTTAAACCTTCAGGCGGGGCCCATAAAACGGCAACAAAAGAATTTCCACGGGAAAGTATTGAGGAGGGTAACTTCGATGGAATCATAGGCAATAGCCCTGGTTTGCTCAGAGTGCTGGATAAAATAAATATCGTTGCGGGTTCAACAACATCAGTGCTCATCACAGGAGAGAGTGGAACCGGAAAAGAAAGGGTAGCGCAATGTCTTCATAAACTATCCAAAAGGAAATTAAAACCACTAGTTGTGGTCAACTGCGCTGCATTGCCGTTTGATCTCGTAGAATCAGAGCTATTTGGACATGAAAAAGGAGCTTTTACCGGGGCTCTGGAACGCCGTTTAGGAAAGTTCGAAACCGCAGATGGAGGAACGATATTTCTTGATGAGATTGGAGAACTACCTTTGGAGGCACAGGTAAAATTGTTAAGGGTTACCCAGGAAATGGAGTTTGAAAGGGTGGGAAGCAGCAAAACTACCAAAGTTGATGTCAGAATTATTGCCGCAACAAATAAGAACCTTGAAAAGGAAGTTTCGGAAGGACGATTCAGGCTTGACCTTTATTACAGGCTGAATGTTTTTCCTATAGAACTTCCCCCATTGAGAGATAGAAAGCAAGATATTCAGCTTCTGGCCGAAAGCTTCATTGAAAGATATGCCCAACGGATGGGCAGACAAGTACAAGGTATGAGCAGGGAAGTGATAGATGCATTGAATGATTATTCATGGCCAGGCAACGTACGTGAACTGGAACATGTCATTGAGCGTAGTGTACTTACCAATTTGGGGGAAATAATTACGGAAATAAACCTGAATAACAAATTATGGAAGGCGGAGGAAAGCAACAGCACTACAAGAAAGAAAACGCTTGAGGAAAATGAGGCAGACCATATAATCAGTGTATTAAAGAGTTGCCATGGAAAAGTGGGGGGACCAGGAGGAGCAGCTGAAATTTTAGGATTGCCGGTAAGTACTTTACATACAAAAATGAAAAAACTAGGAATAAAAAAAGGCTTTGATTGAGACGTAAAGCAACTGAGGTCGGTCGTGTAGCTACCTTCATAAATGAGCTGGCTACACATACCGTTATCTAGAGAAATTCTTTTTAATATTAAGCCTCTTCATTTTAGCGTTTAAGGTTGTGGATGGTACACCAAGCAGTTCGGCTGCGCCGTTTGGTCCACTCACCTTTCCATCACAATACTTAAGCGTTCTAATAATCAGGTCCCGCTCATTTTCGTCAATTGTTTTGATAATCAGAGCGTCATGAAAAGAACCAGGCGCACTATTGTTACCTGTTATCCCCAACGCAGGCAGAAAAACTGTTTTAATCGTATTTCCCTGTGTCATTAATACGCTTCTTTCAATTTGGTGCTCCAGTTCTCTCACGTTTCCGGGCCAGTTATAGTTAACCAATTCCTGCATGGCCCTTTGGCTAATGGTATCTATCGCTTTACCTGCTTTTTTTGCAAAACGGCTTACAAAGTGTGAAGCAAGGATTGGAATATCCTGTCTCCTTTCTTTGAGTGAAGGCAGGGTGATTGGAAATGTACTTAACCTAAAATAGAGATCGCTTCTAAATTTCCCGGCAACAATCTCCTGCTCCAGGTCGCGGTTAGTGGCAGCGATAATCCTCACGTCCACTTTTATTGGCCCTCTACCACCTACCCGCTCAATCTCACGTTCCTGCAACGCCCTGAGAAGTTTCACCTGAAGTTCGGGAGGCATCTCGCCTACTTCATCAAGAAACAAAGAACCGCCATTTGCAAGTTCAAATTTACCAACCCGCCTTTCTGTTGCACCTGTAAAACTTCCTTTTTCATGACCAAAAAGTTCACTTTCTATCAGATTTGCTGGCAGGGCAGCACAATTTACCTTCACAAGGAGTTTATTCTTCCGGGGCGAATTATTATGTATTGCCCTTGCAACCAGTTCTTTCCCAGTACCGGTTTCCCCCAGGATAAGCACCGTACTATCAGCTCCTGCCACCTGGGAAACCATATGAAATACATTTTTTATTTCTTTACTTTCACCTATTATCTCTGCATAATTGTGAGTGGTTTCGAGCTCCTGTTTGAGATAAATCTTTTCCTCTTCTAAACGCTCCTTATACATCTTAATTTCAGAAAGCTGATCCAGAACTTTTTCATTGGCAATCAAATTGGAAACTGCAATAGTCAGCTGTGTGCAAAGCCCTTTGAATAAAGGCAAATCAGCGGTTTCCACATTAAAGTCCCTAACGAATAAAACCCCAACCATATCGTTACCTTTAAAAAGCGGCACCCCTACAATACTACCGGAAATCTGTTTGCATAGAAACTTGATATAAGTTGGTGTACCTGATGATTTCAGCAAATCGCTAACGGCGAAAGTTTGTTCCTTTCCAGTAGCCATTATAGATGTAAATATCTTATCATCAATTGTATATTCAACAGATATCAGCTTTTGAAATTCTGCATCTCTCGTATGCCGGGCAGAATCATCCCAAAAATAACAGACCTGGGATTTTTTGTCGTCAGAAAACCAGCTCAGACATATGTCATCTATTAAACATAGATTTTTCAAATATTGATTGAATATCTTTCTCAATCCAAATTTATCACGTACTCCTGCAATCGCCTGTGTAAATTCCAAAAGCGAGGTTTTCTCCTTGTCGCGTTTTTTGATGATATCGTTGAAAGATATGTTCGAAATTGTGGCAGACATAATTTTCCCTATCTCTTCTACAAGTTCAGTGTACTTCAAACTACTGTCAGGTTTATCAACAAACCAGAGATTCCAGAAACCAATAAGTTCATTTCGTACGATAAGCCTTATATACATTACATAGTTGATACCACTTTCATAATTGACTCTGTAGTACCCAGGCATAGGTTCAGATGCCGGAAAATTAGCCAGATCGACAAGCACGGAACCACTTGTTGAATCTATGGCCTTTTGAATGTTAGCATCAATCGGGGTTAAGCGGTTGATTGAATCATATTCACGATGATCCTTTGCTTTAGCTTCTGATTTTAATACCCAGGGATAGAAGTGATCTCTCTCTTCATTAAAAATAATAATAATGGTATGGTAGAAATTCAGGATATGCTTTAAATCCCGGGCAACGGTAGAGATCAGGTCAGTCGGGTTTCTGGCACCCGAAATATTTTTACTAAACGACAGCAGCATGCTTTTCTGCATCTCATTATGTGACAGCTTTTCATTTGCAAGAATATTCGCAACTGAGTTAGAAAGCTGATCATTTATACCCTGAAGCAATCTGAATAGCCTGGTATCAATGTCGGATAGACTTTTATAGAACATCAGCCATATCCCAAGAAGTTTATCAGCATGCATAAATTTTGTCATCACCCCATATTGGTAATCATACTCCTGTGGCAATCCCTGAATAAGTGCCCGGTGTTCAGTTTTAAGTTCAAGGATCAGGGGTGATGAACTCTTCATCAAATGCAGGTCCAGATCGGGGCCAAAGGGGATATTTGATAGCTGACCGTTAGCATTTATTGCAGTGTCACTTTGCTTTGGAACGTCCAGGGAAGACAAAATTTTAAGGGATGCGCCGTCCTCTTCCATTATCCCCACAAGGCAGGATCGGAAGGCAAAAACGTTTCTGAATTTAGTGTTGATGAGCTCCATCAACCCGTGAAAGTTTCTGATCCCTGCAGTTGTATTCCCAAGGGAAATCAGCAATTCGTTTTCTTTTTCCCGGTTAATGATTTCAAGGTTAGCCTGTATATTATAAATAGCCGTTGTAAACTGGTTTGCCACTCCTTTGAGAAGACCGAATTGAAGCGGACTGACAATATCTGTCTGATTATAGAAAAAGAAACAATACCCAATAATGGAGACACCGTCAGATAGTCTGGTTATAACTATTTCCTTTATACCACTTTCAAAATTCACCAGCATTACATCTGGAACCTGAGTGAATTTACTGATGTGATCTTTGTTAAAGATCAAAGGTGTTGGACTTTGATTGATAAAATCGATAAAATCTTTACAATAATCTTTTTCTTGTTTGAATACTTTGGTATATGAGGGATGATTTTTAGCCTTAGAATCGGGATCCGAAAGGAATGAAATAATACTGTTATCAGATACTTTAACCCCTAGTGCGAAATGGGAAAACCTGAGATTGGGCTTCAATCTGTTCTTAATCACCTTAATGAGATTCTCCTTATCCCTGACGGCAGCAATATCTTCACTTAAGGAAAGTAACAGTTCTTTTTCCCGGTCCCTGCGTTTTAGATGTTCATTATAAAGAATATCAGCGATTGCTGTAGAAAGCTGATAGGACACCTCCTTGAAAATATTTTGCTGATGGTCAGAAAAAGCCATAATTTCAGTAAGGAAAACAGCCAGCATGCCAATACGCCTGTTATCGTTACGGAGGGGAATAACAGCGATAGAACTGGCTCCTGCAGCATATTCAGAAGAAAGAGATCCGCAACTCTCTCTTGTTTTCGTCATTGGTTCAAGTTCCAATAATGTTACCTCAGGCGAATCAAACGTTTCAAGATAATCAAAAGGAATTTCAACTGAGCCGTTCTTGTTATCATAGATATACTTTTCAGCAAGCTCTGTTATGTTTGAGAGATAAAGAAAAGGCTCGTTAACATGACTGATATCATCAACAAATATGGCGAGACTTTGATAACTTAAAAGTTTTGGTAAAAATTGGTCGAGGGTTTGGATGAGTTCAGCTTTATTACGCGTTGTTGTTAGCTCAAAACTCATCGCCATCAGCTTGTCGCGTTCGGCTTCTCTTTCCATCAATGCATCATTAACCCTGATATTGGTAATGGCAATTGAAATAGGTGCTGCAACAGATTTAATGATCTCCAGAATTTTTGGTTGTAATGGTTGCTCTGCAGTAAAGGCGATTGTCCAGATCCCCTGGATCTTTGAATCAACACGCAGTGCAAGCATAACCACCTTTTTAATTCCAGAATCGTAGTTTACCTGCAGATGCATGGGCAATGCCCCCCTCTCCGCGAGCTTAGCTAAATCGAAAACGATTGGTTCGCTGGACAGCAGCACTCTATTGTAAATCCCATCAGTTATCGGGAATTTTGAGACTTTAACCGACTCATAAAACGGATGATATTGAGATCTCGACTGCGGGTCACTGAGTAAAAGTGAAACGGTCATATCATCATCATTTATCTTGCAGAAAAAATGATGCGAAAATTTAAATAGCTTTTGAAGTCGCGCGCGGATCAGTTTGAGCAGATTATTCTTTTCACGCGTAGCGGCCAGGTCCATATTAAGTGAAAGCAGAATCTCGCTTTCTTTCTTTTTTTCTGCTAGTTCCTCATACAAATTTATATTGTGAACCGTAGATGCCATTTGGGCAATCATAGGTTCCAGCAGTTCCGCGTTAAAACTAAAGTTAGTTCCTTCTTCAGGCAGAACGAGCCAGAAACCGATTAGTGAATTGTCCCGGAGAAGATGAACTGCATAAACAGCCCTTCCCCCTTTTTCATAATATGATTTTAGATAAGGGTGTATTTCATTCCTGGCAACATACTTTTCGAGATCGAGCCTTGAATATATCTCAGTTTCATTTGCCCTCTCCAGAAAATCGAATAAAAATTTGTCCGTATCAGGATTTACCACCAGCGGGTTACTAAATTCAATAGATGCATTAGAAGTCGTGATGAAGTCATTAGGAAGGTAAAACAGGAAATCCTTAACATTTTGCGATGCTCTTGAGCAAATGATAGTGGATGACTCTAGTTTAAACATAGAGTTCACCTGATATTTAAGGATATACTCCATTTGCCTTGGTTCATGGACATTGATGAATGTCCTGGCAAGAGAATATACTTTTTCTCTGTCGGATTTCAACTGTTCTTCATTCCGGTTGAGCAAGCCAGTCAAGGATCGGAATACATCATCGCCAACTTCAATGTTTTTCATTACGTTGTCCTTAAAGCCAAGAATAAGGATGCCTATTGTAGTAGATAAGCGATTGATTGGGATGAAAACAAAATCCGAAAAAAAGGACTTATGGCTAGCAGGGATATCTGGAATCCCGGTGCTTGTTTGCATTATTACCTCTCCTTCCACAGACTTTGATAATTTTTTTTCGGCAAAATTTTTCAAGCTTTGCACCAAAGCCGTGTCGATTTCGGAAATTTTAGAATGATATCTGCTTTGGTGAAAACGGTCTGTACCAAAAGGCTCAAAAAGTAACTGGATATATCGTGCAGCTTTGCGCTCCATAATCTCCTCCAGCAATATTGAAAGATTTAATGGAATATCATTCAGAGAGGTTTGTTTAGTCGACAATGACATAATAAATGTCTTTATGGTCAAAAATTCAACAATAAAGATAGGTAAAAAAATAGATTACTAAGGGCATTAGGTTATAGTGCGTTTTGCTTTAATAATTTTCCATAGGCAGGATCATTTACTTTAGGCAGCAACATTTCTTTTGAAGTCCGTAAACCGTTTACCAGTAATTCGTTTGAAGAACTTGCTAAAATGAGAAACATCAAAAAAGCCCAGATTATACGCTACCTCCTTCATATTAAGTTCTTCAAACATCATCAAACGTTTTGCTTCTGTGAGGATCCGTTGTTGGATAAAGTAACTGGTGGTGTATCCTAAACTTTCTTTGATTACGTTATTGAGGTAAGCGGGCGTTACGGCCATCAGATCAGCATAATCTGCAGGCATTTTAAGGGTTCTGAAATGTTGATCCAATAGCGCAAAGAAACGCTTCGTATAGCGATTGCTTTTTACTTCGATCGCTGGCTTCATCTGAGCTGTTGCACGGCTTAAATAAAGGGCAAAAACCTGAAACAAGCCCCTCACAACTTCCTCTCTCATACCATTGCTCATCCCATACTCCTGCATTAAGCGATTTGATACATCAGCAAGAAAATTATGTTCAGATACCGGCACCGGAACCGTATCGAGGTTCGATATTCCGAGATGGAGTTGCTGGATCAATGGAGATGATATAATGGCGAGCTGCAGATAGTCATAGGAAAACGATATCACGTACCCTTCTGCAGAAGCATAGTTTACATTTTCAAAAGATTGATTTGGTTTCACAATACCAATGCAGAGGTCATTCACCGCAATATTACGTCTGTCAAGCAAATACTGGCATTCTCCCCTTGTCAGGAAAACCAACTTATAATGTGATGTGGAGCCATACGTTTTATCATTGCTACGCTGCTCTGCCAATGTTTTGATAGTGAAGGAAAAGTTTGAGGAGGCCGAAACCATTAGTCCCTGGTATCTGTCGTTTGAAGTAGAGTTCGGATTTGTCATAGTGCTGGTCTTTAAATGAGTGCCTTGGAAATTTAATCACCTAACACCAACAACGTGCCATCCGCTCAATATATTGATTTTCAGTTACTTAGAGTAATTTATTACGCTTTTATTCTTACCATATATGGTAAAAGTTCAGTATAAAAACACCCCGTTACCTTATTTGGGTTTTTTTACAACTTGCCAGCCACTATACATCCTCATCAGATTACTGTTTGCGGTTAAGGAAAAGTTGTAAAGGCTGTTGTTTTCAGGGACTGGTGATTCTCGCTTAGGATCTTTAGCTTAGCCAGCCTGATCCTGATAGTAAGACCCTGATTGTTTAAAAATTCCAGTTGGCCGCCGAGTTGCTTTGTTAATCCATAGATCAGACTCATTCCGAGCGAGTGGCTTTTGGAAGCATCAAAATCAAATGGCAGGCCAGAACCATTGTCGCCTATTGAAAGATCAATGACACCTTCTATCACTTTGAGTTTTACGCTGACTATACAGTTTTCAATTCCAGTAAAAGCATGTTTTAAAGCGTTGGTAATGCTTTCATTTAATATCAGGCCAAGGGGAACGGCTTGTGATACATCAAGGACAAGGTGATCTACCTCCGTAACAAAGCGGATTTTTGATCCGGTGCCAAAGCTGTCTTTCAGATATTCAATCAGATCAAAAATATAATCGCGCATCTCGATACCCGATAAATTATCGTCCTGATACAGCTTCTGGTGTACCAGCGAGATAGAGTTCATCCGGTGCTGGCTTTCACGAATGATCCCCAGCGCGCTGTCATCACTGAGATATACAGATTGAGAATCCAGCAGACTGATAATTATCTGAAGATTATTTTTAACCCTATGGTGTATTTCTTTTAGCAACCACTCCCTTTCGGTTAAAAGTACTTTAAGGGATTGGTTCTGTTCATTTATAGCTCTTTGTTGCTGTTCAAGTTGCAGATTTGCATTTTTTTTGATTAAATACCTGCTATACGCAAGCCCAAGCAGCATCACCAGCAAAATTATACCTCCAATCAGCAGGTTTCTTGAAGTTCGCTCACCACTTAAGGCCCTCTCCCGCAGCGAAGCCTGGCTTTGCAGTAAATGTATGTCCTTTACCTTATTCCTGATTTCCAGATCTTTTTTATCAGATTCAAATTCTGCCTGGAACCTTGCGAGCTGCTTATCATGGTTTCTTACATTCAGTGAGTCGGACAGTACCTTAAATTTCTTATAATGCTCCAGGGCCGGCCAGGGCTTGCCCAAGGCTGAATCAAGCTGAAAACAAAACAGTTCAACAGCCGCCAGATCCCGTACAGACTTTGTCTTGTTACTCGCTACTTTGAAGCTATCTATGGTATTAGCCATTTTATCAAAATCTCTGATAGCCAGAAAAAGTTTGGCTGCAGCATTATAGTAATTTACCTGCAGGAAATCGTAAGTATAAAAGTGTTTTACGTCATTGCGCGTGCGCTGGTAACAATCCATAGCAAGATCTAGCTGATTTGTTTTCAGATAAGCTTCCATAAGTGTCGTATTCAAATCTATTTTTTGCGCAGTATCGGTCGCTGAACATTTATTAAGTGCCTTTGTTAGAACGCTAATGGCTTTGTTAGATTTGTTAAGACGAATATATACCCAGGAAAGATTGGAGGATACGAATAAAATAGCGTCCTTGTCTTTGTTACGTTCGGCGAGGACAAGCGATTTTTTGAAGGCTCTTGCCGAATTTTCCAGCTGGTTCATTCCGTTGTAAACTGTACCTATCCGATTGTAAATAGTGACCACTGTTGAACTGCTGTCCCTGTATGCATCAGCTATTTTACCTGCTAAAAGAAGATATTTAATACCCTCTTTTGTATTTCCCATGCTGCTCATCACCGCACCAAGCAGAGAGTAAACATCCTGCAGCTTTCCATAATTATTCTTTTTGTAGATAGTTACTGATTCCATTAAGAGTGCAACCGCCTTCTCATTATCATCCTTAACATTGTACAAATCACCCAAAAACTTTACGGCGTCTGCAAGTTTTATGGTATTGGGTGCAGCCTTCCGAAGAAGATCTACTCCCCGCTGGTAGTAGCGTATCTTGTTTGCAACTTCAGCATCACTGCTAAGGTTATAGGAGTTCGAAAGTTCAAGATTGGCCTCAGCAAGCTCTAAAGTATACTGTGATTCTTTTTGAAAGAGGTGAATTGCCTTAAGAGCATATTGACGTGATTCCTCACGTTTTCCCTTCTCTCTAACAATCTGTGCCTGAATCATGTAATAACCTCCAACGCCACGCTGGTAAGCTATACGTTTGCTGATATTGACAGCTTTTAATGCATAACTATTAGCTGAAGACATATCCATTTTGTCTTCTCCCGGTTTATTGACAAAAAAATGCGCGAGCCTGATCATCGCATCAACTCTTGCAGTATCATTCGGTGCCGACCTTAAACCTTTCAACAACTCTTGTTCACTATCGATACCAGCTGCAAATCCCCGGTTATGTATAACTGAAAAAACTACAAGTATGACGGCAAATAAATGGCGGGGAACGAGCATGGTTAATTTTACTTTAAATAAAGTTAAAAAAAATCGGTTATTTCATAAAATCAATTTAGACCGAGTTGGGGAAATTGATAACACAATTATTTACCTGCTGCGCCATTGTAAGATTTGACGCTAACAATAGTGTGGCGATTAACATTTTTGACATCGCTGTATCTTTCG
>Ga0247815_10002827_pt1 | contig 12719 bp, 14 predicted proteins | sample UWRJL194509B1_FD_181014 | JGI IMG/M metagenome (GOLD analysis project Ga0247815, IMG submission 181014) | Plant litter microbial communities from Arlington Agricultural Research Station in Wisconsin, United States - UWRJ-L194-509B-1 | ecosystem: Environmental > Terrestrial > Plant litter >... | reverse complement strand
GAGACACCGAACAGGTTCTGGTGATCTGCGGGGATGACGCTCCGGGTGCAGCAGAAGAGGACCACGTTGATGAAGCCTTGCAGAATGAAGATGACATCGCTGCATTAAGGCGTTAGCAAAGGCATATGCAAGATAGCCTGTAGCACGTACGCGAAGATGATGAGCTGGAAGGGGACGTCGTAGTTGGCCCACAGGGCGTATCGGCAGCCAGCGATGGGCATCACAACCAGGAAATAGACGATCGGGAACCTGTGCCAGTATCAGTACTCGCCGATCAGCACTCGCCGAAGCAGTCAGGCTTACATCATCATGTGCCGAGTAATGCTAGTGACCTGCGCCTGGAGGCTGGTTTGTCCGGTCGTCGGATCCCAAGTTTTGCCTTGAGCACGACGCAGACGCCAGCTCCAGCCTTTCACAACGAGGTTGCCGCGCAGCTTGAGCCAGATGAGCAAGTACAGGACGACATTGATGCCAGCGGACGCGAATAGCCACAGATACTCGAGCATGAGCTGCGGTAGGCTGTACTGCTCGGTGATCCAGCACCTGCGCACGCGTCAGCGCTGAAACCGGTGAATACAGAAGCTCGGCACGGACCATAGGCCGGAGACGCCAAAGTACGGTCCGCGCGTCGCGAGGTCCTCGATCGCGACCGGGCCGAGGATGACGATAAGGCCGATAAGGCACCAGCATAGGATGAGCGTGAAGTACAGCGCAGGCTCCCATGGCCTACGTCCGACAAAGAGCACAAAGAAGGTGTGGAGTCCGATTGCCTGGCGTAGGCGGTGTAAGCTTCGAGAACCCGATTCTCCCAGCGCGGATACGACTCACGAGAGACCTGCAAAGTTTGAAAGAAGCGACGGTAAGTAACCGGTCGTGCAGGGGCTGCGTACGCTGAGGTGGCTGCGCGCGCCAACCAAGAATGGATGCGAGTACGTACCAGATTGCGGTTCCAACGTTACCGCCGTTCTTGATCGCGGCTGTGATGGAGTTTGAAGGATAAGCGACAAGTCGGAGCCGCGCCAATAAGGCGCGCAAGGTTCTGGCATACCTTGAGCCGTGCATGTCGAGCCGAGGAATACGCGACCATTGCTGACCCAGTGAACGCTCAGAAGAGATCCGATTGCTGCGACCGAAAGTTGTAAGCCACAGGTACATCTCCGCGCACAACTTGACGTACATTGCCAGAAGTCACAGAAAAGAAGCGAGAGAAAGTAAGGGGCGACATGAGTCCTGATGAAGACGACTTGGCCAGGCGCTTGGAACCGGCGGTTGGCAGACAGCTGTGTCAATCGCAGCGCAGTCAGTGCCAAGTATGCTTGTCCATGACAAGATAAGTCACGGACCACCAGGAGAATGAGCAGTGTGCCTGTCGAGATACACGATATACCAGCCGCAACCGAAAGTGCCTAGAAGAAGTTGAGAGCGGATGAGTATTTGGCGCACGACAAACTTAGAAACTACATACGGTGACGCCAGCCGTGTCTCCAGCTGTGTACTCGCCCGCAAGAGTGTATTCCTGCTTGTTGGGCAGCTGGAACTTGGTGACGTTAACCAACGACATGGTAGGAGGGCGAGCGGGGCGGGCGCGAGTGCAGGATCAAAGGCGGGGTGTTGGCGACGCCGTTCGAGGAGTTGATGTTCGCAGCAATGTGATAGGGGCGTATGCCCGAACAAATGTTGAAGAAGAAGTAACAAAAACAGAAAACAGCGAAAAAGAAGAAGAAGAAAGGGCGTGGAACTGAGGAGAGTCCTACGGGCACCTGCCCAATAAACGGTGTTGGCGCGAAGAATGAAAGGGGGAAGGGCAAGGTGCAGGTGTCACCTGGATTGGGCTTGTGATCTGTCACAGCCTTGCGCGCCCTGCAGATCCCATCATGACCGGCCTGGCAGTCGACATTCCCCGGGCCATGCATTCCGGCTCGACGTCAGCGACAACAAAGAGGCGCTGCACGTTGGACTCGCAAGCGTTCTGCAGCCCGAGATGTGGTCCCAGGGTTCGAGGAGCATTTCGGCCCAAAACTAGCCTGGATCCCGGATGTTTCGCGGCGTGATCCGGCACAGCGAAACGCGGCGTAGCAATAATTGAAATTGACAGTCTAGAGTGATGCTCACGAATTGGTGTTGACTGTGGGCCCGGGAAGTCCGGGGGCTTGGATGACTGATTCGCCGAGTGACAAGTCGAACCACCGGAGTGCAGTCCCCAAGGCACCGCATCAGCCCGGCAAATCCATGGGATATATCATAACGGTGGCCGTCAACATGAATGATCCTGGGGAAACGCGGAGACAGTTTTTCAATTAGCGACGGCACGCCCGGGTGAATTTCAGATGATATGAAATGTCCTCGATCACTCATCAACACAGTTGAATGGCACAGATACAGATCCAGTGAGAATTCTTGGCACTTAATGACACGGACAAGTGTCACTTTGAAGTTCTGCAATGGCTTGATCCGAACTTCACCCACCAAACAGATCTGGCTTTCGCCCCCGCCATTTTCCATCCGGGTTATAGAGCTCACGTTTGATCACACACGCTTTTATCGCAAGCAGTTGATTCGGTAATACTACAGCTCGAAGGGTCCGCCACCTGTTTGCTCTGTCTGACACACGCACAGACATGCACACTAGAACTTGAGAGTTCTCGTTTCAATGTCACTGCAAGCACTTGCGAGACACAAGCTGTGATAATAATGAGAGGGAAGCATGAATTCATATGTATCTGATAGGCACAAAGCTTAGCTCGAAACATAAATTCAGCAGCTGGTGTGAACGGAAGGCGCACGAGAAGACCCCTACGTGCAGTGGTCTACGCATATAACGTATTAGAAATTAGTCTACAGCCTAGAATAAAAGACTATATGCGTACGCTGGGGCCTATTTCACTACAAACAGCTTATGAGATCGTGGTGGTGGTCGTGGTGATGGACGGCGTCGTTCTTTTCTTCCTCGTCGTGGTCGTCGTGGTCGTGGTCCCGGAATCAGAAGCACTCGGCGTAATATTGTTTGTAGTTGTCGTCGTGATCCCAGAGCCAGATCCAGCTGATCTACCGGTGGTTGTCGTTATCGTTGTCGTCGTCGACGTTCCGGTGGTTGTTCTCTCAATCGTCGTCGTCGAGCCGGGAGAAGAAGTACTGGTAGAAGTCATCTTAGCTGGTCCGCGAAATATTGGTATGATGTGCTGTTCTTTTTGCTCAATTCAGCCGACACTGAGGCGGGGACAGTCCTGTCACCAGATTGCACTCACCTCAAGATTGTTTCTGTGCTACTCTCCAACTATCTAGACTGGCACACCACTAGGCGAGCGGTGCGTCACTGCAGATAGGGACGAGGTAAGTTCTAGTTGGATGACCGGGTGACTGCTGAGTGGTCGGAGGTCAAGTTGCAAACCGTTCCGCTGCTGGACCTGATATACCCTATACCAAGCCTCCTACCCTGTTTGGACTCTTAGGAGGAGATCACCGCCCACAACAACGGAAATTTTCCATGTTCCTTCTGCCCTGGCGGAAATCCGAGAGGATCGTCCGTAACGCAACGGAAAGTTACCCTCTTCGGTCGCAGTCACACGCAGATCGTCAGTCGATTTCCCAAAGAGTTTTGTCGCCGATTGCATCCAGGTCAACTTGAGCCAAAATTAGAAGAATGCTATACCAGTAGCCCGTTTGAATATGCTGGCATTTCCGGCCACGGCTTTGTATCAGTGTTTGCCCAGTAGTCTTGCGATCGGGACGAAGTGAATCCTAACACCGGCAGCTGTAACCTGGCCCACGAGCTAGTTCATCTGCCAGAACGAAGTAGAGCGAGCGTTATGCGCCAACTGTGTCTGCAAGTTCAACGTGCGGATGACCAAGCACTGTTCTCCTCATAACCGCCTTGGCAGTCGCAGTCCCGGCGCGTCCGTTAAGGTTAGTCTATATCCCGCTCGATAGCCTCAGTGGAACCTCAGTCCTTCATTTCTGCTCTGCTGTTGACAAGTCGTTTCCTCGATGCACTGGTCTCGACCGTCGGCATTCGCACCGAGCTACAGCCTTCGAACCTCGCACCAGTCACAAGCGAACGACATCTAAGACTTCTGTACCTTCAGTAGTACTGCCGTGTCTAACCCGGTCACGCGAATGAGCACCATAATTAGCCAATAAGCGAACACCACAAGACAGAGCATTTGCTCGGACAACACGCGACTAGGTACCTCCGCAGTAATCCTCGGAGTTCCCGGCCACTTCAGCTGGTGGCGGCACGGCAGGATCGTGTACCTCCGCAGTCAGAGAGTGCCCGCACGGCCCTAATCACGCAAGCTCAAGCGGACACAGCAGATATGGGGTTCAGAATGCCCTTGGGTCACAATTCATGGTAGGACGGCGCCAATGGTGCTGGTGGGTGTGGGCGCAGTCCAACATGCCGACCCAGCCACCGCGAGGTATTCTGCCGGACCGCAGCCGGCCGTTCTTGAATAGATTATTGCGACCAAATGTTTGGTTCTACCGGAGATAACTTAGGCACGCTCAAATCGATACCAAGAGGCATGAACTCGCATAGGAAGCTGACTTCCTATGATATGTGAAGATCTTTCAATCCGCCTACAACAAGTACTTAATTCTGCCCCATCAGTAAGACAAAACCGCTCGTCCAAACCGCACTGATTACCGCTGTAAGCCGAAATTATGAGCAATTATTGCCTGCATCTCAGCAGTGCCGCTTACATTGGCCTTCGCACTGAGGGTGTAGCGATGAGTGCATATGCTACACTCAAAGAAATTCGTACCTGGCCCCAGTTTGACACGATACATCCTTCTTTAGGCGTCTCGTTTGTGCCGGTAGTAGTGGTAGTCGTACTGGAGCCAGCGCCAGCCGTCGTATCGGTAGTGTTTGTGCCGGAATCAGCTGAGGTGCTGTTAGAAGACATCGTAATTAAGCCGCCAATGCTCCCGAACAATCGATGTAGGTAATCATCATCCGACGGAGTGATATGCTGGCCTCCTTGTTGAGCACGGCTGATTACCTTTGTACCGTTTCCATATATCGTCTGCCTCTCGCCCAAAGCGAAAACGCTTGTAGCGTTGCGCGTAAATGGTACTTTGCGAATAACACTCCATCGCTTTAGCCGCTCGCCGAATTTCGCGTTCAATTCCACATGATTGGCTCCGCAGAGCCAGAGCTGCTTTCCCCAATCCGGTTTTGTGTGATCTGAGGAAGCATGGCGGAGGATGTCAAGCCACTCCTCTGCAGTATGCATGACACGACCTGACGCACAATAAGGGTCGGCTGGGCCGAGGTTGCGCTGACCTCCCCTGTGAGGGGCGCTTATGAACCCAGAAAATGTGGCATCGGCGGTGAAGATATCCGCGTACGCCCAGCACATGATGTTTGTCATCATGCCTCCGGCGAGCGAGCCGGAAGGGATAGCGCGAGCACGGCTGGCCCTTGGCGCGATCCCGGTTAAATTGCTTGCAGCCCAGTGTGTATGTGTGGTAGTTTCCGTGGTGCCAGAACAGTCGGAATCGCGCAGGGCCCCGGGGTGCATTGCTGATCCCAAGATGATACGTTGGTGTTGCCTCTGCGGTGGTGTTCGAATATCTTGATGGTGCGCACCACTGGAACGCAGTTATACGTCAGGCTGGAAGCACTGAATAGTGCTTGTTGGGCGGAAAAATGCGACGACCCGGTGGTTGGAGGTCAGGTTGCAACGCTGGGGTCTGGACCGGGCTCCAGTCAAACAACCCCCTGCCTTTTGGGGAAGACCGGTCATCAAAAAAAACATACCACACAAGGGTACGGTGCATGTGCTCGAGTGGATCTGGGCATGATTGGAGATAAGCTGTTTCAAACTTTCTAATCATTTAGAGAACAGCCTACTGGCGGCTGGACGTGAGTAGACTTGCCTGATAATAGAAATTTTCAACGATATACTCAGCGAGTAAATAAGAGATGTTCATGTTGATGCGCAAAATGTAACTTGATACGATGATAAATGGCTCGGTACATCTCAAAACCGAGGCGACAGTGCTTGAGAAAGTAGTAACTGTTATGACTCCAGCTTGTCGATCCGCTCACGGCAGTGGTCAGCCTCAACCTTCATCTGCAGCTTCTCATAGAGATGACGCGCGAACTTGAAGTGCGCGATGGCCTCGTCCTGACGCCCTTGGTCAGCTCGCAAGCATCCGAACTGTTTCGCACAGTGCGCAAGACCGAGCCGGTTACAACTATCCCGGCAGATGATCTCTACCTCTCCTAGAAGTTTTTCAGCCAGTATGAGCTCGCCTTGCTGGTGAAGGACTATGCTGAGGAAGCCTGTGCTCTGCGCCGCGTAGATCCGCGCCCCCAGCTTGTCCAAAGCGGAGCGCGCAGATTTCAGCTCAGTCGCGGCACTAGCTAGATCTCCCTGATCGAGGTATATAATGCCGAGGGATTCAGAGCATCGGGCAGCCCAAAATACGCTGCCGAGAGCTGTGAAGGTCTGCTGAGCCGCAGACAAATGCTCGATTGCGGCGGGATAGTTGGCCTTCATCCGCATCACCCTGCCAAGATCCTTCCTGCACATTGCCTCCCCTAAATCGTCTCCCAGCTCGATGTACACCTCTCGCGCCTCGTTCAACAACGTTTCCGCCCGGTCGTACTCCCCAAGCTGACGTAGCGGCTCTCCAGCTGCACACTTGCACCAGGCGGCCTCAGACCGATTGCCGACCTCGCAAAATATATCTGCAGCGGTTGCGAGAGAATCTGTCGCGGCCTTATATTCTCCAAGAACGATTTGGCCGTTTCCGATGGCTTTCAGGCAGGCCGCCTTCCACTCTGGGTGCGGTTCGAGATGCAGAAGAAGTGCCGATGCAACAGTCAGACTCGGCTGCTGCAAGCTAATGAATCTTGTCAACTGAACGATGGAATCAACGATGTGCTGCGACGGCTCGTCGGCTAGTGTGAGCAAGAGAAACGACAAGTTGCCCAACTCCGGCGCGGCAATAGCCGCAAGCTCTCTAAAATTCTCGTTTATCTCGATGGGCAGCTGTTGAGCGATGTCGAAGTAGATAGAGTGCAAGGCACGAAGGTGCTCTGGTTGTGGTGGATGACGCTCAAGAACATGATGCCGAACGGGGCTGAGTGTTTTCAGCACGCCTTCCGAGTTTAGAGTAGTCAGCGAGTACAGGGACAGACTGTCTCGTGCGCGGTCGATGCACTTGAACTGGGGGCGCAGCTTTTCGAAGACATTCCGATGAAGACCTTCAGGCTGCATACTGCAGAGTGACAGTAGCTGCAGAGCTTCTTGGGTGTCGTCGGACGCGCAAAGTTCGCCAATCGATAGTTCTATCGACACGCCAGCGTTGTTGATTCTACCGGCGCCGTGCGTACGAAGTAACGAGGTGCGTTCACGCTCCCAGCGAATGAGAAGCTCGGACACCGAGTTTCCACGTCGAGCAAGCTGGCCGAGAAGCGACACCGCGAGAGGCATCCTATCCACGGCATTGAGCAACTCCTTGGCGGTGATGCTGTCTTCGTTGGTGAGTTGTCGTCCTGCTTTGTTCTGAAATGTCTCTACCGCTGCCTGAAGCGAGAATGGCTCGAGCACGGCGGTGTTTGTATTTGACCACTTCACAGATTGTGGTAGGTCTGTACCTCTGCATGTAATAATGAGAGAAAGTGATGGGATCTGCGCAAGCCGACCGAGCAGCTCGTCGACGGCAATTACCGGCGTGCCGCCTGCTAGCCAGGCCGTTTCGAGATTGTCGAGAACCAACAATACGCGTGGGATGGCTGTGAAGCGAGAAATAACTCCGGCCAAGAGGTCTCCCGATGGTGCCAGCTCGAAGAGTTTAGCGAGGGAGACAACAATGGCGTCGGCGTTGACGAATGCCTCGCACGAGAGGAACAACCGATCGTTGTGAAAGTGCCCTACAACGTGCTCGTGGTATAGCACGGCCAGAGCGACTGTCGTCTTTCCCATTCCTCCTGGTCCAAGAATCGCAATGCGCACGGTACCCGGCGCCGTTAACAGTTGGACTACTTCATGCACGAGCCCATCTCGACCGTGGAACACAATGGGTTTGGCAGGGAGGCTCGCCGACACGTTCAAATCACTGCATATTGATCAGGAGCAATCATAATGAGAGTCTAAATCTATACCTCTTATATGGTGGAGGATGTGCTGGGGGACGCGCGTCGACATAGACGTTGTTGTTGTTGTTGTTGTTGTTGACAGTTCCCGACCCATATATTTCGTTCACATTCGAGTTGCTATTGCTTACGTTCGGGTCTCGCGTGCGGTTTCTGGACGTTGCTTCTGAGTTGAGAGTTCCTGATGTGCGATCCGATCGAGGCGGTACGGACTGGTTCAAACCCATGACGCCGGGAGGCACAGTATCCTGGTGCTTCCCTTCGCCGCGCTGACGCTTTGAAGGGCGGACATCTGACAATACGAGGTCGGCATTGCTGGCCTTGCGCGTACGCGACGGGCTCTGTGCAGGCGGTGATGCCGAGCCGGATGCTGGTACGGCGGTGGGAGGCTGTTGCTCACCGGCCGCGGCGCTCAACGACTGGCACTGCGATGCCCCATGTGGATGCTGCTGCTCGGACATAGTAGGAATTGCTGATAGCAAGCTGTCGGTACTATGAACCGACGGCTGCTCTGGGACGGGTTTCGTTTCGCTGCCCAATAGATGGTTCATCTTGATGTGTGCGCGTGAGAAACAGCGACGAAAGGGCGAGGCAGAAACGTGGGACCGCTTGAAACGGACGCGGGCAAGCAGGGCCACCGTGTACAAACAACTCCGAATCACGGCATAAGAGGCAAACTCGGTTGTCGTGGCAGCGGACTCCCCACAAACGTCTGCGTCAACCATATGTACGAGCAGCAACCTGTGAGCTTCATATCACCATGGACGAACAAACGTCTTTTCCCTCTGCTCTCGACGATGCTGTTGCGTTTGATCCGGTCACAGCATCAACTATCGTTCACCATCCTTAGCCAATAAACGAACACCACCCGACTGGGCATTTGCTTGGACAACACGCGACTAGGTACCTCCGCAGTAATCCTCGGGGTTCCGAGCCACTTCAGCTGGTGGCTGTCAGCCGGCACGGCAGGATCGTGTACCTCCGCAGTCAGGGATTGCCCGCACGGCGCCTTATCTGCGCGCATTCCGCACTACCCTGGCCGCGTGGCTTGCCTTCCTACACTCGCATTCCCTCATCTCCAGTCATGGGCGCCGCTCAGTCCCAAACTACTCCTCCCGCTGAAGTCACTGCGCCAGCCGTAGTTGACGAGAAATGTGACCTTCTTGAGTCGTTTGGGTCGCTCTCGCTCAGCGGCAAGACTCCATTGTCTCGCTCGGGCACCGTCACGAACAGCACACTGCAGCAATGGGAGGACGCTGCCCAGAGCAAGCCGACAACTGCACTCGCTCGGGCCATCTTCCCGCACCAGGATTTGAAGACGACTCTCGTCGCACGTACCACAACGATTGCCGACACGCACGTCTTCAACACGCAGGTCCCCTTCTCGTCTGGTCCTATCACAAACCAGAAGAGCAGTGGACGCTGCTGGCTGTTCGCGACGACCAATATCTTGCGCTATGATGTCATGCAGGCTCTCAAGTTGGACGACTTCCAACTGAGCCAGAGTTACTTGTTCGTGTATGACAAGCTCGAGAAGGCCAACTTCTACCTCGAGCAGAGCATCGAGCATGCAGACAAGCCCCTCGACGACCGCCTCGTGCTGCACTTGGCGAGCAACCCGCTCAACGACGGCGGTCAGTGGGATATGGCGGCCAACTTGCTTGAGGTGACTCAGTCCTTGCTCGAGATTGCTCGTTGCTGACTCATTTCGTTCAGAAATACGGAGTCGTGCCTCAGAGCGTGTACCCAGAATCATTCTCTTCATCTGCAACGGGTGTGCTCAACGGACTGTTGACGAGCGAGGTCCGCGAACACGCCCTCAAGTTGCGTAAGCTGTCCGCTAAGCTATCCTCGGACGGCTTCTCGGCTGGTTAGTGCACGGTTATGTCCTGGCCTAAGCTAACAGCTCCACACAGATGACCGCCTTGCCTCCCTTCGCGCCACCAAGGAGGAGCTCATGGCCTCAGTCTGGACGACCCTTACCACTGCTCTAGGTGTTCCACCCTCGCCTGACTCTTCCTTTACCTGGGAGTACTACGACAAGTCTGGCGGCTTCCACACGTGGAACGGCACCCCACGCGACTTCCTGTCCCGCTTCAGCCCTCAAGCAACCAAGGCCTTCTCTCTCATCCATGACCCTCGCAACGCACCAAACGCGCTCTACACCGTCGCCGAGCTCGGCAATATCAAGGGCATGCGCGACGTGCGCTACGTCAACACCCACATCGACCGTCTCAAGGCCGCCGTCGTCACCGCCGTCAAAGCTGGTGTCCCCGTCTTCTTCGGCTGTGACGTCGGCAAGAGCGCAGACAGACTCACGGGTATCCTCGACCCGGCCGTACACTCCATCAAGCAGGCGTTCCCGCTCAGTCTCGGGCTCACCAAAGCCGAACGTCTGCAGACGGGCGAGAGCGCAATGACACATGCGATGGTCATTTCAGCGGTGCATCTCGATTCGCGTGGGAAGCCGGTGCGGTACAGGATCGAGAATAGTTGGGGAACGGATGTGGGTGACAAGGGGTGGTATGTGATGACGGACAAGTGGTTCGAGGAGTATGTGTACCAGGTCGTCATTCCGAATAGGCTGGCGCCAAAGGACCTGCTCGATATCTTTGAGAAGGGCAAGCCTGTTGTACTTCCTGCGTGGGACCCGATGGGTGCACTGGCGTAGTAAACGTTCAGACCCATGTACGATTAGTCGTCCAATTGAATCCAATTTGACTTGAACACATGCACTCTCGACACGTACAACCCTTCCTCGAACTGATCAATCACAATAATTCACTCTTTCTTGAACTGCGATTGATCTGGCAATAATAATACAACGGGAGCGATGATCCGTTTTATTGGATTTGTACTGTGTGAGCCCAAAAATATCTCAACCGCGTGCGCGACGGTTCTTTCCACCACGATCATCTTGTTCTGCATTCCTACCTCTGCTTTTCGCCACAATTTTCTTAAGAATGCGTTTAGTCTCTCCCTCCGGAAAGCTACCGCTCGACAAGTTGTAGTAGTCTGGCGCATATTGCAGCAGCCTGATTGATCCATGTCAGCAAGCGCAGTCAAACCGATACTGCAAACGGCAGAGGCATACCATTCGGGCTTCACCTCCGTAACAGTACGAATGTATGGCCTACTCGTGAGCACAAACTCGTGGTACATGACCCATTCTGGTGTTCTTTCAAGCCCACAGCTTGGGTGGAGCCTCACGACCTGTCATCGGGTGAGCGATGCATCACAGTCCACGTGTTTGCAAGAACTGTAAGAGCATACCTGATTGTCTTTTACTGTCAGGTACGAGCCTATTTCACCCTCGCGATGCGCGACCTGCATGAAGAAGCCTGCAACCAGCGCTTGACGAATGTTGATGTAGAAAACTTTCTGGTCGGTGTTGCTGACAATATCGATGTCGAACTTCTCCATAAGTTGCCTCAGATGGTCACGCGCGTTTTGAGCTTGTTGCAATGCGCGGACATCGAGGTAGTTCTCACGAGCCCAGCGTTGGTTGCATCCGTCTTGATAGAGTCGTCAGGACAAGAGCAGTCAGCAACACCGATCATTAGACTTACTGGACTGATAATCGTTGTAAACTTTGAGAAGCGTGAGATGGTCTCCGCCAGGGACGGACAGCAGCGCCTTTGCGGCATCGGCCTCCTTGGTCAGGTTCGGAGGACGGACGAACACGTTTGGCACTACAGTACATGATGAACGTGAAGCATGACTAGGGAGCTGAGACACGCACCTGAAAGCATTGCAGAGATAGTAAGCATCTCGTTACTACACTTGAACTCCGGGCTGACGATGAGCGCTTTTGCCAGCTGACAGATTCAACCGGTCACCAAGATTTGCAACTTGCATAAGGAGCGAGAGCATACCTGCGGCTGTAAGGGAAATTCGGCCATGATGGCGCCAAGCGGAGTAATATTTCCGTCGTCGTCTAATGCAGCGAGAAAGTTGAGAAGTTCCAAAGCCCTCATGAGCGTCTCGGGCGCGGGCGCATCGATATAGTCAAACTTGACGAGATCGGTTACGCCGATCGCGAGTATCTGGAGAATCGTGCTGGCTAGATTACTCTTGAGGATTTCTGGGTAGGTTTGCTCATCAAGCTCCTTCATAAAGTCCCGTTCCGTATATAGTCGGAAGCACTTGCCGGGCCGAGTACGACCTGCGCAACCAGAACGCTGCTGTGCATGCGGCTTGGAGATTGGGGACACCAAGATCGATTCAACCCTGATGCGTGGGTTGAACATGGCCTGCTTGCTGAAACCGGGATCGACAACGTAGACAATCCCGTCCATAGCGAGAGAGGTTTCGGCAATGTCGGTGCTGACGATGACTTTTCGGCCGAGAGGTCCGTCGGGAGAGTATGGCTGCGGTGCCTTTTGAAAGATGCGCTGTACCTCAGACGGCGAAAGGGATGAGTACAGGGGGATGCAGTTCAATGGTCCGACTGAGTCCGGTTGGCTTCGTTGAAGGTCATCAGCCTCGATCTTGATCTTGCGACATGCATCTTCAATCTCTTTCTCGCCAGTGAGGAAGAGCAAGATATCACCGGGATCCTCTGCACGGTGAATCATCAGGACAGTGCGTATGGCGGCCTCGACGTAGTCCGGCT
>Ga0247815_10002826_pt1 | contig 12723 bp, 14 predicted proteins | sample UWRJL194509B1_FD_181014 | JGI IMG/M metagenome (GOLD analysis project Ga0247815, IMG submission 181014) | Plant litter microbial communities from Arlington Agricultural Research Station in Wisconsin, United States - UWRJ-L194-509B-1 | ecosystem: Environmental > Terrestrial > Plant litter >... | reverse complement strand
ATAAATGTTTTCTACAGGAGTAGGGTAGACATTTTTCCCGTAGGCATTGACGATCATATTTTTAAGCCTGTCTGTAATCTGCAGGTTTCCTTTATAAAAGCGCCCGATGTCACCGGTATGGAACCAGCCATCTTTATCTATAGCCTCTGCGGTTTCTGCAGGTTTATTGAAATAGCCTTTCATCACACAATGCCCACGAACAATCACTTCGCCTTCATTACATTCGAAATCTTCCTGAAAACTTTCGTGCGTCTGAATATTGACCATTGCTTTCGTTTCGACATTTTGTATGCCTACTTCAATTCCAGGGATAACCCTGCCGACAGTCCCGTAGACCTGACGGTCGTATTCTGTCACAGACATAACTGGTGATGTTTCGGTAAGTCCAAATCCTTCCAGGATCTTGATGCCCAGATTGCCAAAAAACTCACCTACATTTTTCGGCAGTGCAGCGCCACCGGAGATCATGAATTTCAGCCGTCCCCCGGTCTTTTCCTTAATCTTACTAAATACCAGCTTCTCTGCCAGAGACTGCCTGATCCGGAGTCCAATTCCTGGCTTAAGGCCTGCTTCTTTTTCATTCCGGTAAGCTTGTCCTACTTCCAGCGCCCAAAGGAATATTTTTGACTTTACACCCCCGCCGGCAGTTCCGCTTTTAATGGCTTTATCATGAATTCTTTCCAATAATCTCGGTACGCAGCTCATCACCGTAGGTTTGATTTCTGCCATATTTTTAGCAAGCAATTCCAGACTTTGGGCATACGCTATTTTACAACCCTGGGCGCAGCAAACATGGTATGTGGCCGTCCGCTCAAATACGTGGGAGAGTGGAAGGAAAGATAGAAAGGTATCCGTTTCATCAATTACGGGGATTTGCTGCAGGCAAACTCTCACATTCTCTACAAAATTTCTGTGCGACAGCATGACTCCTTTGGGAGTACCTGTTGTGCCTGAAGTATAAATGAGTGACGAGGTATCCAGAGGATCCAGTGAAAGACGTAGCGCTGTAATTGCACGTCTTTCTGCCACGGTAATTTCTTTTTTAGACTCCAGAAGGCTATCAAACCCAATCACCTCTTTGGTAAAACCTTCGGGAAGAGCATGTTTCTCAAAATCTGCAAATGCAGGGATGATATATAAAAGCTCGCGGCAGTTACCGGCGATTTTCAGTATTTTTTTATACAGGAAAGGATTTCCAACCAGCATAGCCTTAACGCCAGAGTCATTGATGATATACTCTACCTCGTGTTCCGATAAGGTAGGGTAGATGGAAACATTGATCGCCCCAATTTGCTGAATGCCCTGGTCATAAAACACATATTCAGGTGAATTTTCAATCATCAGCCCCATCCGGTCCCCTTTGCGAATTCCCTTTTCTAAAAAGAATGCAGATACGGCATCCGCCTTCTGTAGCGTAGTCTCAAAAGAGATCTCTTCCCAGGTTGTGTTTTTTTTATGAATCAGGAAAGTTTCCTGGGGAGGATGGATGTTTTCTACCACGTTCCTGAGCAGACTAGGTACCGTAGAAAATTCATTAAAAGCTACCATATCAGTTGAATTGGATTATTTGGGACAGCAATGATAAAGTTTTCATCGTTAAAATGCAACCGAAGGAAATGCCCCAAATTAAAAAAGGGCACCTGAGTGCCCTTTGAAACTATAAATAATTGTATTTAAACAGAAAAACTCTCTCCGCAACCGCAAGAGCGACTTGCATTTGGATTGTGGAAGTTGAATCCTTTTCCGTTCAGGCCGTCCGAAAAATCAAGTTCGGTACCTGCCAGGTAAAGGAATGATTTCATATCAAGGGCGATCTTTATCCCTCTGTCTTCAAAAAACTGATCGCCTTTTTTTTCTTCGTTGTCGAAATCCAGATTGTAAGATAATCCGGAGCAACCGCCGCCTTTAACAGACACGCGAAGAAAATAGTTTGCATCCAATTCAGAACCCTGCATCAGATGATCTATTTTACTTTTGGCTTTATCGGTAATTGTGATCATTGTACTTAATTTTAGTGATGAGATTTAGCCAACTCAATTGGCGCCATTCCATTTTTTACACGGTAATCGTTGATGGCAGATTTGATCGCATCTTCAGCCAATACTGAACAGTGGATTTTTACCGGAGGTAAAGCCAGCTCTTCAACGATATCCATATTGTCGATCGTCATTGCTTCATCAACAGTCTTTCCTTTCAACCACTCGGTAGCTAAAGAAGAAGACGCGATTGCAGAACCACAGCCAAATGTTTTGAATTTCGCGTCAGTGATTACATTGTTTTCATCCACTTCAATTTGAAGACGCATCACGTCACCGCACTCAGGAGCACCTACAAGGCCGGTACCAACTGATTTACTATCTTTATTTAAAGTACCAACGTTGCGTGGGTTGGTATAGTGTTCCATTACTTTTTCTGAGTATGCCATTTTATGTTCCTCCAGGCCTAAGGCCTATTAATACTATCTTTTATTTATAACAGGCAATTAATGCTCTGCCCATTCAATTTTGCTTAAGTCAATTCCTTCTTTAAACATTTCCCAAAGTGGAGAAAGGTCTCTTAAGTGGTTAACAGCAGTTTTTGTATTCTCAATTGCATAGTCAATTTCCTCTTCTGTAGTAAACCTGCCTAAGCCGAAACGTATCGAAGAGTGTGCCAGATCATCTGACAGACCTAAGTTTTTCAATACATAAGAAGGCTCCAGCGAAGCAGAAGTACAGGCAGAACCTGATGATACCGCAAGATCTTTCATTGCCATCATTAAACCTTCACCTTCTACATATTTGAAAGAGATATTCGTTACATGTGGTAAACGGTGCTCAGTATTACCGTTAACGTAGCTTTCTTCCAGAATAGTCAGGCCATTCTGCAATTTGTCTCTCAATGCTGAAAGCCTTGCAGCTTCAGAATCCATTTCCAAACGACACAATTCACAGGCTTTACCTAATCCAACAATACCAGGGACATTCAATGTGCCAGAACGCATACCACGTTCGTGACCGCCACCGTCCATCTGGGCAGTAACTTTAACCCTTGGGTTTTTACGACGTACATATAATACACCAACACCTTTAGGTCCGTACATTTTGTGTGCAGAGAAAGCCATCAGATCAATACCATCAGCATTTACATCTACCGGTACTTTACCAACAGCCTGTGTAGCATCAGTCATAAATAAAGCACCAAATTTGTGTGCGATAGCTGAGATTTCTTTTACAGGTTGGATAACACCGATTTCATTATTGCCATACATGATCGTGACCAGGATGGTTTGTTCTGTCATTGCAGCTTCAAGCTCAGCAAGGTCAACCAGGCCATCTTCTTTAACGGCAAGATAAGTAATCCTGGCACCTGCTTTTTCCAGGTGTTTACAAGTATCCAATACTGCTTTATGTTCTGTAGTCAGGGTAATGATGTGATTACCTTTGTCCTGGTACATTTCATAAACACCTTTGATACCCAGGTTATCAGCCTCAGTAGCTCCAGAAGTGAAGATAATTTCTTTTTCTGTACAGCCTATCAATTTAGCCACCTGCTCACGTGCATAGTCTACAGCCTCTTCAGCAACCCAGCCAAAAGCGTGGTTACGGCTGGCCGCATTACCAAATTTATTAGTGAAATAAGGTAACATCGCCTCTAGTACCCTTGGGTCAAGTGGTGTCGTGGCATTATTATCTAAATATATAGGAAGTTCCATGATGTGATTTTAGTCATTGTTTAATACACAAAGATACAAAAAAAGATTGCCAACAAATATATACTCGCATTCTCAGTGGAATAAAACACGAATTTTTACATTTGTTTAACGTTAACGGTATGATGAATAAAATTGAGCACATAGGTATAGCAGTGAAAAGCCTGGAATTGGCCATCCCACAGTATGAGAAATTGATGGGGATAAGCAGCTATAAACAAGAAAATGTGGCGTCTGAACAGGTGAAGACCGCTTTCTTTAAAATCGGTGCCAATAAGATCGAGTTACTCGAAGCTACCGGACCGGAGAGTGCCATCGCAAAATTCCTGGATAAAAAAGGGGAGGGCATCCACCACATTGCGCTTGATGTGGATGATATCCGGGCAGAGATGCGCAGGTTGGAGGCTGAGGGATTTGTATTGCTGAATAAGCTGCCTAAAAGAGGTGCCGACAATAAGCTCATTTGTTTTGTGCACCCTAAAGATACGCATGGCGTATTGATTGAGCTTTGTCAGGAAATAACGGAGGGAACCGATGATTAATACTGCTGTATCCTTAAACACCTTTATCAGTCGGGATTTTGAACTGGAGGAAGGCCTGGCGGAGGAAAAACTCCGTGCTGCCATGGTTCACGCCTTTGGCTGGCTCCTGGATAATGATATCGCAAAAATGATGAATATCCTGTATCGCGCCGATGTGGATGAAGACAAACTGAAAGAATTATTGATCAGTAAGGCTGAACTTCCCTCCGCAGAGGTGATTGCAGACGCATATTTGAGCCGGCAAAAGCAAAAACTGGAAACCTGGAAAAAGTATAGTAGATAATTTTTTAATTCACACTTGCTAATGAAAAATAAAATTAGGATATTTGCATCCTTAAAAATAAGCGACAACAAGTATATAAAAATATTAATATGAAAAAAGATCTGCATCCATCAAACTATAGATTTGTAGTATTTAAAGATATGTCTAATGATTATGCTTTTTTAACCAAATCATGTGTAGAATCTAAAGAATCTATAACATGGGAAGATGGTAATGAATATCCTCTTTACAAATTGGAGATTTCACACACTTCTCACCCATTCTATACTGGTAAAATGAAATTGGTTGATACTGCTGGTCGTATCGATAAATTCAAAACCCGTTACGCTAAGAAATAATTACAGCGTAATCGAAATTATTTTAGAGTCCCGTTGCGAATGCATCGGGACTTTTTTTATTTTTGTTGCTTATGACAATCAATTTATTTGATGACACGGCATGGGAAACCTTGCGTCCGCTTACTTACACCAGGCCCGTTGCCGACCTCCGCATTGGAATTTTAACCATCGCCGAAAAATGGGGCAGGCACCTGCAAGCCGAAACCGGTTTTATCACCCAAGCTTATCTTGTTACTAAATATCCGGCACAGCCACATGCAGAACTCTTTATCAATGGTTCTGTTTGTCCTGACCCACAATTGATTGAAGCAGTATCAAAGCTCAATATAGGCGAGCAGCTGGAAAGAGATCAGGTATTGATCGCTTTTAAAGTTGCAGCCGCTGATGCAGCAACCATTAAGCCAGGTGCACTCAAGCCTGTTCAATACAATGGTACATTCATCAAACTAAACTATCCTGAAGATATTTTTAAATTCAACGATACGGAGTTAAGAAAGGATTTTGACTTGATCACTGCAGGACGTACTTCTGCGACTTTGGATAGTTCCAATACACTTATCGGCGATCATATTTTCGTTGAAGCGGGAGCCGAAGCCTACTGCACCACACTAAACAGTAAGTCTGGCCCTATTTATCTGGGTAAAAACAGTCAGATCTGGGAGGGTACCAATGTGCGCGGATCTTTTGCGCTTTGCGAACATTCACAGGTGAAGATGGGCGCTAAAATCTACGGACAGACTACCATAGGACCTTACTCCCGTGTAGGTGGGGAGATCAATAACGCTGTAATCTGGGGTTATTCTGCTAAAGGACATGAAGGATACCTTGGTAACGCTGTATTAGGTCAATGGTGTAACATTGGTGCCGACAGCAATAATTCAAATTTGAAGAATAACTATGCTGAAGTGAGGTTATGGGATTATGCAAAGGAAAGCTTTCGCAAAACCGGACTTCAGTTTTGCGGACTGATTATGGCCGACCATTCCAAATGTGGCATCAATACGATGTTCAACACAGGGACGGTAACCGGCGTAAGCGCCAATGTTTTTGGTGCAGGCTTCCCAAGAAATTTTATTCCTGATTTCGCATGGGGAGGTGCCCAGGGCTTTGATATTTACAGCCTGCCAAAGATGTTTGAAACTGCAGCAAAAGTGTACGAGCGCCGGGACCTGATATTTGACCAGACCGAACAGGATATATTGACTGCTGTCTTTGAAGCAACAAGACCTTACAGACATTTTTAATTAGTATTCATATACGGTGGCGAAGCCCCGGAAATTAATAAAAACAACACGATTATGAGAAAGAAAATTGTAGCAGGTAACTGGAAAATGAACCTGGATTATGCGGAAGGCATCTCTTTATTTTCAGAGATTGTCAACATGGTCAGAGATGAAAAAAAAGGTGATCAGTTAGCCATTATCTGCGCGCCATTCATCCATTTGAATAGCTTAGCAAAATTAGGTGCTCAGGTTGTACATATCGGTGCACAAAATTGTCATCAGAACGAAAGTGGCGCTTTTACCGGTGAAATTTCCGCCAAAATGGTGAAATCTACAGGCTGCGAATATGTCATCATCGGGCACTCGGAGCGCAGACAGTATTTTGCTGAATCTGATGCTTTGCTTGCTGAGAAAACATTAGCTGTTTTAAAGAATGGCCTGACGCCAATTTTCTGTATCGGTGAAACTTTAGATGAAAGAAACAACGGTGATTACTTCAATATTATTAAGGATCAGTTGAGTAATGCTGTTTTTTCATTGGAAGCAACAGAATTTGCAAAACTCGTTATCGCATACGAACCGGTTTGGGCAATAGGTACAGGTCTGACTGCTACTTCAGCACAAGCTCAGGAAGTTCATGCATTTATCAGAGCAGAGATTGCTGCAAAATACGGCGAAGCGATTGCTCAGAATACATCGATTTTATACGGCGGTAGCTGTAATCCAAAAAATGCAGATGAACTGTTTGCACAACCTGATATTGACGGTGGTCTTATCGGTGGCGCATCTTTGAAATCACGTGATTTTGTTGATATTATCAAAGCATTCAATTCTTAATGGAATACATACAACTCACATTCAGCTTTGTTGAAATTGCCGATTATCAGCAAGACCTGCTTATTGCGGAGCTTGCTGATATCGGATATAATACCTTTGAGGACGCGGAATCCGGTTTTGCTGCCTTTATCAGTTTCGATGCCTACAGCCTCGAAAAACTTGATGCAGTACTCATACCCTTTGAGGGGCAGTTTGACTACTCTTATACTGTAACGGAAATAGCCGGGGAAAACTGGAACGAGGAGTGGGAAAAGAACTTTGAACCACTCATTATTGACAAGCAGTGCTATGTAAGGGCTACATTTCATGAGGCTAAGCCACAGTATCCCTACGAAATCGTCATCGATCCTAAAATGGCTTTTGGTACAGGACACCATCAGACCACAACAATGATGATGTCGTACGTACTTGCTGAAGATATGCAAGGTAAAAGTGTGCTTGATATGGGCTGTGGAACGGGTATATTGGCTATTTTGGCTGCCAAAAGAGGTGCAGCGACCCTGGTAGCCATTGATAACGATGAAGTTTGTTATCAGAGCACGCTCGAAAATTCCCAGCTCAACCGTATCGCAAACATCGAAGCCGGCTGTGGTGGTAAGGAAGTTATTCCTGCAAGACAATTCGATATTATTCTTGCCAATATCAACAGGAATATTTTGCTGGATCAGATTGAGACGTACGCTGAAGTACTGGCGCCAGAGGGGCATATCTTCTTTAGCGGTTTCTACGAATCGCCCGATCTGGATATGATCAAGGCAGAATGCGCTAAATTTAACATCAGCTATGCAGGCCATCAGAAAATTGATGAATGGGTAGCTGCGCACTTTGAAAAAAAATAGTCATGCGTATACATTTTATAGCGATTGGCGGCAGTGCCATGCACAACCTTGCCATTGCCCTGCATAAAAAAGGATTTCTGGTAACTGGGTCTGATGACTATATTTTTGAACCATCCAAATCCCGCCTGGAGCAACACGGCATTCTGCCACAAACTTTAGGCTGGGATGAAGCAAACATCAGTACAGACCTCGATGCAGTTATTTTAGGCATGCATGCCTTTCCTGATAACCCGGAATTGTTAAAAGCACAGGAGCTGGGGGTCAAGGTATATTCTTATCCTGAATATATCTATGAGCAGTCTAAAGAAAAACTCAGGGTGGTGATTGGTGGAAGTCACGGCAAAACTACCATTACCTCGATGATTCTGCATGTGCTTAATTTTTATCAGCGTGATTTTGATTACCTGGTAGGGGCACAGCTGGAAGGTTTCGATACGATGGTGAAAGTAACAGACTCAGCGCCTGTAATTATTATTGAGGGAGATGAATATCTGGCTTCGCCGATAGACAGACGTCCGAAATTCCATCTTTATAAGGCAAATATTGCCGTCATCAGCGGAATTGCCTGGGACCATATCAATGTGTTTCCGACCTTCGAAAATTATGCAAAGCAATTTGCTTTGTTTATTGATACCATCCAGGCCGAAGGCAAGTTGATTTATTGCGAGCTTGATCAGGAGGTTGATCAATTGGTTCAGTCGGCCACAGCTGCTGTAGAAAAGATTCCCTACGGGATTCCAGCGCATGAAGTGCGTGATGGAATTACGTATTTATTGCCTCAGGAAACAGCGCTGAGCGTATTCGGCGACCATAACCTGATGAACATGAATGCAGCCAGATTGGTTTGTTTACAGCTGGGTATTGGTCAGCAGGAATTTGATGCTGCAATTACTACTTTTAAAGGTGCAGCCAAGCGCCTAGAACTTCTGAGTAGTGCTGCAGAAACGAATGTATATAAGGACTTTGCACACTCTCCTTCTAAACTTAAAGCAACCATCGACGCCGTAAAAGTTCAATATCCAAAAAGGAAATTAGTAGCCTGTATTGAATTGCATACTTTTAGTAGTTTAAATAAGGAATTTTTGCAGCAGTATGAACATACTATGGATAAGGCAGATATAGCGATTGTCTATATAGACGAACAAACTTTCCTTCATAAAAAAATAATACCATATGCGGAAAATGATGTTCAAATAGCCTTTAAAAACGATAAATTGGTGTTTTTTAATAATTCTGCGAAACTGGAATCATATCTTTTAACAATGAATTTCAATAAAAGTAACTTATTGCTTATGAGTTCAGGAAATTTCAGTGGAATGGATCTTATTAAACTGGCACACAAGTTGAAGATATAGGTGTACTAACATACATCTAAATCATTCATATGAATATCATTGGTAAAAACATTAGACAGTTGCGTCAAAAAAAAGGCTGGAGCCAGGGAGAAGTAGCCAAGCGGTTGCAGATTTCTATTCCGGCCTTTTCCAAGATTGAAACCGGAATAACTGATATTAATATTTCGAGACTGGAACAAATTGCTGCGCTGTTCGGCGTTTCGACCATGGATATCATTTCCAGAGAAGGGGAGAATCCCAATGTGCTCAATTCCGATGAGGTTGTTAGTTTAAAAAATAAACTTTTAGCGCGCGAAGAAGAGATCATTAAACTTCAGAAAAAGGTTATTGATCTGTATGAAGAAATCAGGGCAAAATAATTAAAAATCCTTTCTCATGGTCAGGTGTCGCTTTCCAAAAGTGGCACCTGTAGCCTGGTGTATCGCCAGCATCTTATCATTGAAATCACCCACCCAGGATAATTCGAGCTCATCGTACTGATTCATTGGCAAAACATATTCTTTAAGTTTGATGAATAGTGCGGATTCAAGTCCATGTTTTTGAAAAGCACTCTTAGTTCCCATTACAATAGCGCGCATGCGGTTAACGCCAACCCACTTACGGTACACAAACTTTAGCTTTTCAATCAGGCCTAATTTCCCGTTAAACCCTTTGATCAGCTGATTGGCATCTGGTATGATCACCACAAAAGAAACAGGTTCTCCATTGATGTAAGCAAACCAAATCAGTTTTTCGTCCATGATGATCTCCATCTTCTTGAAACTCTCCTGAAGGGTTTCTTTCTTAATCGGCACGAAGTTCTCGAAGTCTTTCCATGCATCATTGTAAATAGTCATCAGATCGGTCACATATTTGTCGGCATTTTTTTTCTTGAAATGTTCAAACGTATATCCTGGTTTATTGGCTACCCAGTTTGCAATTTTCGTGAACCTTTCAGGAAATGGATTTCTTACAGCAAGGTGATTGGTAATCTGTTCATAAACTTTTACGAATCCATAATTATCAAAAAACGGTTTATAGTATGCGTGGTTATAGTTCATGCCAAATGAAGGCTGCGTAAATCCTTCTACCAGCAAGCCCCAGAAGGAATCGTTCTCACCAAAATTAATTGGCCCATCCATAGCTTCCATACCCTGTTCCTTAAGCCAGTTTTTAGCCGTATCAAAAAGACAGAAGGCTGCCTGTTGATCCTGGATGCATTCAAAAAAACCCATTCCTCCGGTAGGTTTCTCATATTGGTAGGCTTTTTTGGCATTTACAAATGCGGCTACTCTTCCGATAACTGCTCCGTCATCGTTTTTTAAGATCCATCTTTTGCAGGATCCGTGACTAAAGAAGGGATTCTTGTCTGGATTGAAAACACTTTCTATATCCTGGTCAAGTGGCGAAATCCAGTTGGGATCTTCAGCATAAATCTTTTTCGGGAGATCAAGGAACTGATTGATGGTCTTTTTATCGGAAACGGCTATAATTTGCATTGATGATGCTGTTGTAAAGTAAAAAGCATCCCATTCGGGATGCTTCAATATGGGAATTAATGTCGACTAATAATCGTCGTCATCATCAGAATCGAAATCTTCAAATGTATCCAGATCGTCCAGCGGCATGTCAAAGTCGTCATCGTCATCATAAGACTCTTTGTTGATTGCTTCTTCGTTTGGGTTTCCATCTACCTGCTCATCATCCAGAGATGAGTTGTCAACAGAACTTTTCTTGGCGGAATTTTTTGGAGTTGTCATTACAAAAAAAATAAAATTGGCTGATTTGAATTGGTAAGTTAAAAATACTAAAAAAAACTTTTCAATGAGAAAAAGAAAGCTGTTTTTAGTTTTTCAATGCATTTCAAAATTACTACAAAAAGGTATTCAGTATGAATTTTTTTGAAATTTCTCTCAGGCTGGAAATCAGCCTGATCCCATTATGGGGTTTCAGTAAATGTCTGATGGGGGACAGCGCAACACTTAATTGAGCATAGTTGGAGCTATAGTGAAGATGTTTGTCTTACGTCTTTCAATCGGCCTTCATTCGGCTTTACGTCGGCCTGGGCCGAACCATGTCCGAAGCAACCCCGAAGCAACCCCGAAGGATGTCCGAAGCAACTACGAACGGTACTGCCGCTCAATATAGCTGCACTCCAATTTTTATTAGTCAAATGAGGGTTGGAAGTAGATATTCGTTCGACGTGCTATCGACCGCGCTTTTCTGATTTTTGGGCAAAAAAAAATGGTAAAGATTTTGGCTTTACCATTTTTAACACACAAATGAAACCTGAATTGAGATATAGTTTTTAGGTTAGGTTAAAATATCTTTGATCAATTCTATAAGAACGAGTCGACAATTACTTTGTCTGAATATCTATAAACAAGTTTAATGCAAAAAATCGGAATTGAGATTTTAACTTAGGGAGTGGTACTAATAACTGAGTAAACGGTAAAATCAATGAATTGGGATCTCAATAGAAACTTCTGTACCAGCTGAACTACGCTGTCTAATGCTGATTTGTACAGGAATTGCTTCAACCTGGTTGAGCAGGTTGATCCTTTCCTGTGTCAGATTCATTCCCTTGCTGATATGGGTGTCCTTCTTTGTCTTCAATGAATTTTCAATACCAACGCCGTCATCAATGATGCTGATCAGCAGGTAGTTGTTGTCGACCAGACTCATGCTGAGCGTCACATTGCCACCCTCTTCTTTAGGCATGATGCCGTGCCAGATCGCGTTCTCGATATATGGCTGTAAGAGCATCGAGGGGATCATGGTTTCATCCTTATCTATTTTTGGATCTATGTTCAGCGTATAATTGAAGCGGCTGCCAAAACGTTTCTTTTCCAGACCGAGGTACAAGCTGAGGTAGTCAAGTTCTTCCTCCAGTGAAATATAGCTTTTGGTACATATCTCCAGGTTTTTACGGATGAGGCGTGCGAATCCGGTAAGGACTTTATTAGCCGCAGATGTGTCCTTGGTATTGATGTAATGCTGTATGGAATTCATTACATTAAAGATGAAATGCGGGTTCATCATGGCTTGTAGTGCCCTTTGTTCTAACATCAGGATTTTGTTCTTCAACAACAGTTGCTTTTGTTCCTGATCTTTCTGCCACTTGGTGATCACGACAGCAATTTTATAAAATGTAAAGCTGGCAACGGCGATGATTACAAATATGAACCAACCCTTTTCCCAAAAATGAGATTCAATAGTAAAGGCCATTCGGGTAGGGCTGCCCCATTGTGTATTATTTGTCTTAGCGCTTACTTCAAACAGGTAGTTGCCAGGCGTGAGGGATGAGAACTCCAGTCGGCGTATTTTTGTCTCAGTCCAGTTTTCTGTTGAATCCAGCCGGTACCGATAGGTGATGTTTTGATTCTGATAGTCAATAGCACTGTAATAGAAGACGATATTATTATGTGATGGAGCTAGTGTGATTAAGCTGCCATGCGTATCAAGTTGCTCCTGATCGCTTACAATAGATGAGATCAGCGGCTTAGGTGGCCTGTTAAGTCCTTCTGACTCATCAATCTTAAAATATACGAGGCCATTGTTAGTGGCAAAGAATGCGGTGTCTTTTCCGATGTACAAGTCGTTAACATCGTTTCTTAATAGGGGGTTGGTGAATTC
>Ga0247815_10002824_pt1 | contig 12733 bp, 12 predicted proteins | sample UWRJL194509B1_FD_181014 | JGI IMG/M metagenome (GOLD analysis project Ga0247815, IMG submission 181014) | Plant litter microbial communities from Arlington Agricultural Research Station in Wisconsin, United States - UWRJ-L194-509B-1 | ecosystem: Environmental > Terrestrial > Plant litter >... | reverse complement strand
GAGCACAGCGCCCGGACGACCGCTCGGCGCTACAGTGGTGGCGTCACTGAACGAGGAGATCGAACCGCTGTGAGCGACGCGAAGAACGGTGCCTGGGTCGGTGCGGAGAGCACGTTGCCGGCAGACGAGCTGGCCGCACGCGAACGTCAACTCGCGCTCGTCGACCGGGTCTTCGGACTCGAGGCGCAGGTCGCTGAGCTGTCGGCCGAGAACTCGCTGACGCCCTCGGAGCGGCTCCGCACCGAGCAGCGCCTGATCGCGATGCAGGGCTCCCTCGCCTGGCGCCTGGGCCGCGCGGCGACAGCACCGCTGCGGGCGGCGAACCGACTCGTCGCGCGGGCGCGGAAACGGTGATCCCCGGATTCCACGAGGTCGCGCACGAGGGTCTCGACGACTACGCCGTTCTGCTGGCCGACGGTGCGACACTCGTGCCGGGCGCTCTCGACGAGATCGCCGCTGTCCTCAGCCGCTTTCCGAGTCAGTTTCTCTATGCCGACAGCCGAGAAGCCGGCGAGGTCGTGCGTCGCCCCATCTTCTCGCCGCTGCGCCTGCGCGAGCAGGACTACCTCGGCCCGCTGCGCGTGTACTCCCGCGGCGCGCTCGCGCTCGACCCTTCCCAGCTGACCGAGGTCGTGCACGTGCCGAGCGTGCTGACCAGTATGGCGCTGGCGTTCGAGCCCGGTGAGCCGGAACTCCCGCCCACCGGGGAGGTCGAGCACCGTGCCGACGGCAGCCGACGGGTGCGGTATGCCGTGCAGGGCGAGCCGCTGGTATCCGTCATCATTCCCACTCGCGGCGGTGCCGCGCTGATCAACGGCATCGAGCGCGTGCTGGTCGTCGAGGCGGTACGGGCGATCGTCGAGCGCTCGAGCTACCGGGCCTTCGAGCTGGTCGTCGTCGCTGATGACGAGACCCCGCAGAGTGTGATCGACGAGGTGATCGCCATCGGTGGCGAGAAGCTGAGGCTCGTGCGGTGGAGTGACAGCTTCAACTTCTCCGCCAAGATCAACCGCGGTGCCGCCTTCGCCTCGGGCGAGTACCTGCTGCTGCTCAATGACGATGTCGACCCGGTGAGCCCCGACTGGATCGAGACGATGCTGGGCCTGTCCCAACAGCCGGGTGTCGGCATGGTCGGCGCGCTGCTGCTGTTCGAAGACGGCACCGTGCAGCACGGCGGGCACCTCTACCGCGACAGCTGGGCCGGGCACATCGCGCTGGGGTGGCCGATCGACCGGGACGACCCTCTGCTGTCGATGCGCGTGACGCGGGAGGTGTCCGGCGTGACCGCGGCCTGTGCGCTGCTGTCTGCCGAGCTGTTCTGGCGCATCGGCGGACTCTCATCGGTGTTCGCCGGCAACTACAACGACGTCGACCTCTCGCTCAAGGTGCGGGCGACGGGCGCGTCCATCATCTGGACTCCGGATGCCCGACTCTTCCACTTCGAATCGAAGACGCGCGACGCCACCGTCGCCCCGTCGGAGATCGCCGCGCTCCGTCAGCGCTGGGGCAGTCGCCTGCTCATCGATCCGTACTGGAACGACTAGGCCTTCCGCAGCGCCGCGCTCAGCCGCGCTCGGGGAATGCGTGCGGCAGTGCCCTCAGCACCGGAGCGACCTGCTCCAGGCGCTCGCGCTCCAACTGTAGTGCGGCCGCCTCACGCTCGCGACGGGCCACCGTGACGGCGGTGAGGAACAGCTCCGGGTCTCCCGCGGGGACCGACGAGACGTAGCGGGCGACCTCTGCGGTCAGCTCGGCGCCGAGCCGCTGACGGGCGGCGGGGACCAACCGGGGCGCCTGCCCCAGGAACTGGCTGATCCGGCGTCCGAGGCCCTCCGGCATCCGACCGACGTCTGCGGTTGCGGCCCAGCCAGCCAGCGCCGGCGGCATCGCGTGGGGGGTGTCGATCAAGCGCGGCACACGCTCGTTCTGGCTGTAGGTGCCGGCGAGCAGGTCGCCCAGGCGCTTGGAGCGCGGGGCCAACAACGCGACGACCGCCGCGATGCCGCCGAGTGTGAAGAACAGCTCGAGCACGCCGGTGAGGGCGCGGATGAACGCGTGCCGGAAGCCGATCGCACCGCCGTCGTCGCGCACGATGCGCGCTCCGACCGCCAGACGACCGAGGGACTTGCCGCGGGTCGCGAGCTCGACCGCCGTCGGGATGACGACCAGGCAGAACACGACCGCCGCGATGGTGGCCGCCGGGCCCGTTCCCGCGTCCAGGAGGCGGGAGACGAACTGGGAGTTGAGCGCGAGGAGCAGCAGAATCAGCGCGGCACCACTGACCAGGAAATCGATCGCCGCCCCGGCTCCGCGCAACACGAAACCGGTCGGGCGCAGGTCGAGGGCGACGGCCTCCCCGGTCATCTGTTCGGAATCGTCGATCCATTCCGCAGTCGCGCGGGTGTCGGCCATGCGTAGTATTCAAGCAGATGGACCTCGACGCCTACTCCGCCGCTCACCGCGATGAGTGGAACCGGCTTGCCCGCCTCGGCCGTGACCGCCGATTCGACGGTGCGCAAGCCGACGAGCTGATCGAGCTGTACCAGTCGGGCGCGACCGAGCTGTCGGCGATCAAGACCAGCCTGGGGCAAACCGTGCAGGGCGACCGGCTCTCGCTGTCGCTCTCGCGAGCACGGATGCGCTTCACCGGCGCCGGACGCAACGTCACCAGCCAGCTCTCCAGCTTCCTCGGCGCGCAGCTACCCGCCGCGCTGTACCGCATCCGCTGGCTGACCCTCGCCGTCGCGGCCGGAACGACGATCATCGCGCTGCTCTATGCGCTCTGGGCCCTGAACACCCCCGGCGTGCTGGCAGCGGTCGCGCCCGCAGCCGACCGGGCCGGCTACGTCAAGGAGTTCGTCGACTACTACTCGAACCGGCCGTCGCCGTCATTCGCCAGCCAGGTCTGGACCAACAACGCCTGGATCACCGCGCAGTGCGTCGCCTTCGGCATCGTCGGTGTCTATGCGCCGTACCTGCTCTTTCAGAACGCGCAGAACCTCGGGCTGTCTGCGGCCGTGCTCGGCTCGCAGGGCAATCTCGACACGTTCTTCCTCTACATCGCCCCGCACGGCCAGCTAGAGCTGTACTCGGTCTTCACCGGTGGTGCAGCCGGGATCGCCATCTTCTGGTCCTGGATCGCGCCGGGTGCGCGCACCCGTTCGGCGGCCCTTGCCGACGCCGGCCGCTCGCTGTTCACCGTCGCCATCGGACTGATCGGCGCCCTGCTCGTCTCCGGCATCATCGAGGGTTTCGTCACCAAACAGCCGTGGCCCTGGCCGATCAAGATCGGCATCGGAACCGTGGCGCTCGCCGCGTTCCTCCTGTACCAGTGGGTGCTCGGCCGGCGGGCCTACCGCGCCGGGCAGACCGGGGACGTCGAGGAGTTCGAGGCGGGCGCGCGGCAACTCGTCGCGGGGTAGGCGGGCGCGCGAGCATCCGCTCTCCGCACGTTTGCCCGAATATGCAGAGTCAGAGCACCCGGACTCTGCAGATTCGGGCAAACGTGGTGTGCGACCTGAACTAGGCGGTCGGAGTCGAGCTCGCGTCGCCCTCGCCCGAGAGCTCGTAGGTGTCGAGGTACGAGCTGTCGCCGACGATCGGCTTGCGGTCGAACAGGAACCGGAACGTGACGCCCGCGAGCAGTGCCCCCGCGATCGGGGCCAGGATGAACACCCACAGTTGGGCGAGGAATTCCGGCCCACCGTAGATGGCGGTGGCGATGGAGCGTGCCGGGTTGACCGAGGTGTTGTCGATCGGGATCGAGACCAGGTGGATGATCGTCAGCGTGAGTCCGATGGCGATCGGCGCGAATCCCGCAGCCGCCCGCAGATGCGTCACCCCCAGGATCACGTAGAGGAACAGTGCGGTGAGCACGATCTCGGCGACGATCGCCGCGATCAGGCCGTACCCGGCGGGGGAGTGGTCGCCGAAGCCGTTGGCTGCGAACCCTCCCGCGTGCGCCGACTTGGAGAAGCCCTTCGGGCCGTCGAGAGCGATCAGCGCGAGCAGACTGGAGCCGACGATGCCACCGACCAACTGTGCGCCGATGTAGGGCAACACGTCCTTCCAGGGCAGTCGACCCGCGGCCGCGACGCCGAGGGTGACGGCCGGGTTGAAGTGGCCGCCCGAGATCGGCCCGAAGGCATAGGCGCCGACGAGCACGACCAGGCCGATCGACAGGGCGACCCCGAGAATGCCGACGTAGGAGGAGGTGAAGATCGCGGTGCCGATGAGGGCGACGACGAGGAAGAACGTTCCGACGGCCTCGGCGATGAGGCGGGCGGTGAGTGAGTGAAGCGCGGGTGAGGGGGAATCGGCCATGATTCTGATCCTTTGCTGAGAATTGAGCGCGTACGGGAACGATAGTCCTGCCCGGGTCACGAGCGATACCGAAAGTTCACCCGTGTCGTTTTGAGTTGTTCATGATTACTGGTTGACTGGACTGATGCATTCCACGCCGCACGAGCAGCTCCGCGAGGCGGGACTCCGTGTCACGGAGGGGCGGGTCGCGCTACTCCGGTCGATCGAGCAGGCACCACACTCGGACGCCGACACCCTGTGGCGGATGATGCGCGCTCAGGTTCCGCGCGTGTCCGTGCAGTCCGTGCACAACGTGCTCGGCGACCTCACCGCCGCCGGTTTGCTGCGGCGAATCGAGCCGGCCGGCTCTGCGGCGCTGTACGAACGTCGCATCGGCGACAACCATCACCACATCGTCTGCAGCAGCTGCGGCACCGTCGCAGACATCGACTGCCTGCACGGCAGCGCACCCTGCCTCACCCCGGGCGACACCGCCGGATTCACCGTGCAGCACGCGGAGGTCACCTTCTGGGGGATCTGCGCCGACTGCCAGAAGCTCACCGAACTCAGCACTACCGAACCAATACAGAAGGAGACAACGTGACCGACCCCACAACCTCGCAGACCGGAACCCCGGTTTCGAGCGACGACCAGTCCCTCACCGCGGGAAACAACGGCGTCACGGCGCTTCACGACCGGTACCTGGTCGAGAAGCTCGCGCAGTTCAACCGCGAGCGCATCCCGGAGCGCATCGTCCACGCCAAGGGTGGCGGCGCCTTCGGTGACTTCGTCGTCACCGGCGACGTGTCGGCGTACACGAAGGCCGCGGTGTTCCAGCCGGGTGCCGAGACGGAGACGCTCATCCGCTTCTCCAGCGTCGCCGGCGAACAGGGCAGCCCCGACACCTGGCGCGACGTGCGCGGTTTCTCGACGAAGTTCTACACCTCCGAGGGCAACTACGACATCGTCGGCAACAACACCCCGGTGTTCTTCATCAAGGACGGGATCAAGTTCCCCGACTTCATCCACTCGCAGAAGCGACTTCCGGGCTCGGGTCTGCGCGACGCGGACATGCAGTGGGACTTCTGGACCCTGTCGCCCGAGTCGGCGCACCAGGTCACCTACCTGATGGGCGACCGCGGTCTGCCCAAGTCGTGGCGCACCATGCCGGGCTTCGGATCGCACACCTACCAGTGGATCAACGCCGCCGGCGAGCAGTTCTGGGTGAAGTACCACTTCGTCTCCAACCAGGGCAACGTCGAGATGTACGGCGCCGAGGCCGAGGCCATCGCCGGCGCGGACGCCGACTACTACCGCCGCGACCTCTACGAGGCGATCGAGGCTGGCGACTTCCCGTCCTGGACCCTCAAGGTGCAGGTCATGCCGTACGAAGACGCGAAGACCTACCGTTTCAACCCGTTCGACCTCACCAAGGTCTGGCCGCACGCGGACTACCCGCTGCACGAGATCGGTATCTTCACCCTCAACCGCAACCCGGAGAACTTCTTCGCCCAGATCGAGCAGGCGGCGTTCTCGCCGGCGAACACCGTGCCCGGCATCAGCATCAGCCCCGACAAGATGCTCATGGCCCGCGTGTTCTCCTACCCGGACGCCCAGCGTTACCGCGTCGGCACGAACTACAACGAGCTGCCGGTCAACGCCCCAAAGTCGCCCGTGCACAGCTACACGCAGGACGGCACCCTGCGTCACGGCTTCAAGCCGGCCGACGCGCCCGTCTACGCGCCGAACTCCTTCGGCGGTCCGGTGGCGGATGCCGCTGCCGCTGGCGAGGGCAGCTGGGAGAGCGACGGCGCACTCGTGCGTGCCGCGGCGACGCTGCACCCCGAGGACGACGACTTCGGCCAGCCCGGAACGCTCTACCGCGAGGTCTTCGACGACGCGGCCAAGCAGCGCATCCTCGAGACGCTGACCGGCGCGGTCGGCGGCGTGAAGAGCGACGTCATCCGTGAGCGCGCGATCCAGTACTGGACCAATGTCGATGCGACCCTCGGCGCCAAGCTCCGTGCGGAGTTGGCGAAGGCCGCATCCGGTGTCGAGACCGCCAACGAGGCGGCCGAGTACGTCGGCGTCGCCGAGTAGCACCGCCCCTCAGTAACGGCCGGGCACCTTCGGGTGCCCGGCCGTTCTGCGTTGTGCTGGCGGTGCGGCTCGGGCGCTGCATCTCGCGTCGTGTGAGTCGCGTGGTGTGGGTCACCCGTTGTGCAGGCGCTCTTGCACAACGGAGGTCGGCAGGCCCCAGAGCCATTCGACGTGAGCCACATGCAGGGTGTGGGACGCGATCACCCTGAATGTGCCGCAAGTCGATCGGCCAAGGGACGCGCGAGCCGACAATCGCGCTCGGGGCGGCGTGGGTGCGGCAGTGCGCGGGGAGGCGTGGGGCGCGGCAGCCGGCGGTGACCCGACGGTCGGCGCTACAGCCGCCCCGCGGCCTTCAGCGCCAGATACCGGTCGGCGAGGGCGGGCGGCAGGTCGGCCGGGGCTCCGGTGACGACCTCCGCGCCCAGTTGACGGATGGCGGCCGACACCCGTGCCGTGTCGAGCAGGGCCCGCTCGGCAGCGGCGGCGAGGTAGACCGAATCCCGATCGTCACGGTCGGCCGCCCGGTCGAGCACCGTGGGGTCGGTCACGGACGAGACGATGACGAGATGCTGCCGGGTCAGCTGCGGCAGCACGCTGAGCAGCCCGCGAGATGCCCCTGGCGCGTCGATGGAGGTCATCAGCACGACGAGCGCGCGGTGCGCGGTGATCGAGCGGACCAGCCCGGGCACGCCGGCCCAGTCCATCTCGATGAGTTCCGGTTCGATGGGCGCCATCGTGTCGACCATGCGCGAGAGCAGCTCGGCTCCGGTCGCACCCTGCACTCGACCGCGCACCCGGCGGTCGTAGATCGCCAGGTCGACGCGGTCTCCGGCGCGCGTGGCGAGCGCGCCGAGCAGCAGCGACGACTCGAAGGCCGTGTCGATGCGCGGCTCGTCGGCGATGCGGGCTGCAGACGTGCGGCCGCTGTCGATGATGACGACCACGCGTCGGTCGCGCTCCGGCCGCCAGGTGCGCACGACCAGCTCCGGTCCCGAACTGCCGGTCGGGTCGCTGCGCCGTGCGGTGGCCCGCCAGTCGATCGAGCGCACGTCGTCGCCGCGCACGTATTCGCGCAGGCTGTCGAACTCCGTGCCCTGCCCGCGGATCATCACGCTCGTTCGTCCGTCGAGTTCGCGCAGTCGGGCCAGCCGCGACGGCAGGTGCTTGCGCGAGGCGAACGGCGGCAGCACGCGGATGACGCCCGGCAGCGCGATGCTGGCCTGGCGGGCCACGAGGCCCAGCGGTCCGAACGCACGCACGGTCACTTGCGCTGCCCGGCGCTCGCCGCGGCGGAACGGGGTCAGGGTGGTGGTGATCGCTCGGCGCTCACCGGCGGGGATCGAGATCGGCGCGCGGGTGGGAGCCGCGCCCGCCGAGGGCTGCCAGCCGTCGCGCACGGTGCCGCGCAGCCACCGACGCCCACCGTTGAGCAGTAGGAGAGTGGATGCCACGCTCTCCCCGAGGCGGATGCGGTCGGGTAGCTCCCGGCTGAGTGACAGCCCGCGGGGCGACCCGGCGAGCAACAGATCGAGCGCCCCGACGAGCAGCACGACCGCGAGCCAGACCACCAGCCAGAACGGGTCGCCGAGCGCGACCAGCGGCACGACGCCGAGGGCGACGAGCAGCACGTACCAGCCGGAGATGGCCATTAGAGGGAGACAGCCACGGTTAGATCGGCACCTGCACCTGCTGCACGATGGAGCGCAGGATGGTGTCGGGCGACACACCCTCGAGCTCCGCCTCCGCGCGCAGTTGCAGGCGGTGGCGCCAGGCGGGCAACACCATGGCCTGCACGTGGTCGGGGGTGATCGCATCGAAGCCGGTGAGCCAGGCCCAGGCCTTCGCGGCGCCGAGCAGTGCCGTCGTGCCGCGCGGGCTGACGCCGAGGCGTACCGACGGGCTCTGCCGCGTGGCGCGGGCGAGGTCGACGATGTAGGCCAGCACGTCGGGGCTGGACCCGACCTTCGCGACCAGGGCCTGGGCATCCGCCAGCTGGGCCGCGTCGAGCACCGGGGTCACGCCGGCCGCGGCGAGGTCGCGCGGGCTGAAGCCGGCCGCGCTGCGCACCAGCACCTCGACCTCGTCGCCGCGCTCGGGGATCTCGAGCACCAGCTTGAGCAGGAAGCGGTCGAGCTGCGCCTCGGGCAGCGTGTACGTGCCCTCGTACTCGATCGGGTTCTGGGTGGCGGCGACCATGAACGGCGCGGGCAGCGGGCGGGATTCGCCATCGACGCTGACCTGTCGTTCCTCCATCGCCTCCAACAGCGCGGACTGCGTCTTCGGGGGCGTGCGGTTGATCTCGTCGGCGACCAGGATGTTGGTGAACACCGGGCCCGGCCGAAACTCGAAGTCACCCTGCTTGGCGTCATAGACCAGTGACCCCGTGACGTCGCCGGGCATCAGATCGGGCGTGAACTGCACGCGCTTGGTCTCGAGGTGCAGCGACCGGCTGAGGGTGCGCACCAGCAGGGTCTTGGCGACGCCGGGCACGCCCTCGAGAAGCACATGGCCGCCGGCGAGCAGCGCGATGATCAACCCCGTGACGGCGCCGTCCTGGCCGACGACGGCCTTGCCCACCTCGGTGCGCACCTGGGTGAAGCGAGCGCGGAGTTCGCCGTCGGGTGTCGTCCCGGAGGGTGTCGCGGAGGGGGTGGCGGTGAGTGGACTGTCGGTCATTCGATCATTCTCCCGTGGGCCGGTGGTCGTTGGGTCGCAGAGCAAGGGTGGTCGAGCGCTCGAGCTGCAGCAGGGCGTCCGAGAGCCGCACGAGGTCGCGGTCGTTCGCCGGCACCGTCTCGATCAGCAGGGCACGGATGTCGTGGGCCGGCTGCCCCGTCACCCCGGCGACCGCGTCGATCACCTCGGTCACCGTCGCGGTGCGCGACAGTCCGCAGGCGGAGGCGAGTCGCGAGACCGTGCCGATCCGCAGCGCATCGAGGGCGTGCAGCCGGGCAGCGCCACGCTGATAGAGCCGAGCGCGCCCCTCCATGGTCTCGCTGGCACGAACGACGACGGGCAGGTTCTCGACCACGAGCGGGCCGAACCGACGCCCCCGCCAGACCGCGGCGGTGAGAGCGGTGATGATGAGCAGTACGAGCACCGGGCCGACCCACGGCGGCGTCAGTTGCGCCAGCGTCGGACCGCCACCGAGACCCGCGTCGCTCGCGACGGGGAGATACCAGACCAGATGCTCGTCCTGGCCCAGCAGGGTGAGCGAGAGGGCGGCGTTGCCCTGCTCGTCGATCTTCTCGTTGCTGAGCGCAGCACTCGCGCCGATCAGGGTGACGGAGCCATCCTGCACCACCGAGAACACGCCTGCCCGGCTCTCGAAACAGCCGATGGCGTCGGAACCCTTGTCGAGCCGCAGCCCGGTGACCGTTCCCGTGATGGAGCCGGCGGCCTGTGCGGCCGGCACCGAGCAGTCGGCGCTGAGCGAGGTCGTGGCGACCTTTCCGGCCGCTCGTACCGTCGGCGCCACAGCGTTCAGTTGGGTGAAGGTCGGGGCGGCGATCACGGTGTGTGCCGCGGCCGCGCTCAGCCCGGTCAACTGATCGGAGCTGAGCAGCGCGTTCGAGTCGGCGATGAACAGAGTCGACGGATGTGCGGACACCGCCCGCTTCGTCGCGCGCAGTGTCTCGGTCACTGTCACGTCCACGCCCTGCTGTCGCAGCACCTCGACGACCGCCTTGCTGCCCTTGGGGCTCGGGTCCGTGGCGGAGAAGGGGGTGCTCGCCGAGCGGGCGACACCGTTGATCACCAACGTGATGACGGCGATCAGCACCAGGAAGACACCGGCCAGAATCCAGAACAGGGACCGCTTGGTCGCTGCGCGCAGGGTCGGCGTGGTGACCGTCATCCGACGACCGCCGGGGCGAGCTGGGGCCGTGCGGTGCGCAGTTCTGTCTCGAGAGCGGTGAGGGTGAGGTACCCGTCGCGGGTGCCAGGGCGATCGAGATAGCGCACGCCGTCGAACGTCTCTGCGGCGCCGGAGAGGCGGCTCGCGAGCGCGGGGAAGGCGGCACCGGCCTGTGCGGCGAAGGCGTGCGCCGTTGTGCCCGGGCTCACCGACAGCACGGTGCGTTCGGCGAGTCCCCTGGCGATGGCGCGGAACTGTTCCTCGATGGCGAGCGTGTAGTCCTGGCGGCCTGCGGCATCCGCGGCTGCTCGACGCATGGCGGCGGAGTCCCGGCTGTCGTCGTCGCCGAACAGGGTGCCGACGACCGTGCTGCGACGACCGAGTCGCGGAGGTCCGAAGATGAGGTAGGCGACGATGGCGGCGGCCACCAGGATGCCGCCCACGACGAACAGCAGCGGGCCCTGCAGCGCGCCGCCGGGGGAGAAGGTGAGCGATCCGAGCCAGTCGAGAAAGGCCTGGGACAGCCGGTCGAACCAGGTCGGCTCTGCCGCGCGGTATTCGGGTCTAGCCAGCTCTGCGATGATCCAGTCCCGCGCCTCGGCCGCGTCAGGATCGACCGGGACGTCGAGCGGCAGCAGACCGGGGAGCGCGCCGAGCAGGGGAGTCACGCGGCGGCTGGAAGGAAGGGATCGGGGAGCTCTTCGCCGGACTGCCGTGCCTCGACATAGCGGGCGAGTTCGAGGTCGAGTCCCTCGGTGCGGATGCGCAGATCGATATAGATGAGTGCGGTGGAGGCGGCCTGCACCACCGCGACGATCGCTCCGACCACCAGGGCGAGCACGATGCTCAGCACCGCGACACCGATCGTGATCGCGATCGTGGTGGGGCCGCCCTGCCCATTCGGGTCGATGATGCCGACGATGAGCGGGCTGAGGAAGCTCAGCGGCACCGAGGCGATCTGCGCCGCGATGTTGAGGATGACCGCCACCAGCAACTCGATGCCGAGGGTGCGCCAGAAGAAACCTCGGGTGAGGCTCCATGAGCGCCGGACGGCCGCACGGATGCTGAGCCGCTCGAGCACGATCGCGCTCGGCACCAGGGACAGCTTCGTGCCGAGCCAGAAGTACAGCACGGCGCCTCCGGCGAAGCCGGCGAGTCCGAGCAGCACGGCGAGCACGATTCCGACGGTGCCGAGGGTCGCGACGAACAGCACGATCAGGCCCACCAGGATGCCGACGGCCACCAGCACCGCGCCGGTGATGATGGCACTCCAGCCGATGAGGGCTCCGATGCGGCCGCGGAATCGACGCACCAGCTGCCCAGCGTTCTGCTTCTCGCCGAGAGCCGCGCGGGAGACCTCCAGCACGACGATCCCCTGCAGCAGAGCGCCGACCACCACGGACAGCGCGACCGGCACGAGCGCCGAGAGCCCGAAGAGGAACGGCGCCCCGCTCGCGATCACCTCCGCGTCCTCGGTGGTGCTGAAGTCGACGCGGGACAGCACCGACCAGGTCACCAGGCCCACGACGACGATGGTGACGACCGTCACCACGGCCTGCAGCGCGAGCGAGACGCCGAAGGTGGCGCGCGGATTGCGGCGCAGCACACGGAACGAGCCGCCGAGGATGTCGCCGAGGGTGAGCGGGCGCAGCGGGATCAGCCCGGGCTTTGGCGGGGGAGTCCACCCCGGGGTGCCGGCCGGTGCGGCCACCGGCGCGGCTGAGGTCTGTGGGAGAGCAGAGCCCGGTGGGAGATACGTGTACCCCGCGGGCGGCGGCACGGTGGGGAAGGTCGGATCGGCAGGAGCGGGCGGCGTAGCGGGAGCCGCGGCATCCGGCGCTCTCCACTGCTCTCGATCACGCTGGTGCTGATCTTCGCTCACAACCGCCCCCTTGGCCTCACGATTATGCTTCCACACTCGACTACTGTTATGCGAAACCCGCCAGCCGTCAGGCTGCCTAGCAAACCCAAGTTGGGACGATGACCGCACGCATTCTCGTTGTCGACGATGACACCGCCCTCGCGGAAATGATCGGAATCGTTCTGCGCTCGGAGGGCTTCGAGCCCTTCTTCAGCGCAGACGGTGGAGCGGCGCTCGGCGTCTTTCGGGAGACCAGGCCCGATCTGGTGCTGCTCGACCTGATGCTGCCGAACAAAGACGGCATCGAGGTGTGCGCCGAGATCCGCGCCGAGTCCGGAGTGCCGATCATCATGCTCACCGCCAAGTCCGATTCGGCGGATGTCGTGCGCGGACTCGAGAGCGGAGCGGACGACTACGTCGTCAAGCCCTTCAACCCCAAAGAGCTGGTGGCGCGCATCCGCACCCGCCTGCGGCCCACGCCCACCGGTGTCACCAACACCCTGCAGGTCGGCGATCTGCAGCTCGACGTCGCCGGGCACGAGGTGCGCCGCGGCGACACCAAGATCAACCTCACGCCGCTGGAGTTCGAGCTGCTGCTCGCCCTCGCGCTCAAG
>Ga0247815_10002823_pt1 | contig 12734 bp, 16 predicted proteins | sample UWRJL194509B1_FD_181014 | JGI IMG/M metagenome (GOLD analysis project Ga0247815, IMG submission 181014) | Plant litter microbial communities from Arlington Agricultural Research Station in Wisconsin, United States - UWRJ-L194-509B-1 | ecosystem: Environmental > Terrestrial > Plant litter >... | reverse complement strand
CGTGCTGTAACCTCTTGCGGCGGCGAAGAAAGAAGAAGACTAGAATGCCGAGGATGAGCGCGACGATGCCAGCGGCGACGCCACCGCCAATCGCCGCAACAGGGGTACCGGAAGAGGTCGAAGTCGACTTGGCTCCACCTGTTTCTGTTGATGAAGATGATGCTGTGTTGGTGGTTCTGCACGGTGTGAGATGCGTCAGCAGGGCAGCCACCACGAGACGGTCTAGCGCACTCACTCAGTCCAGGGTGGAACCTTCCAGATGTCCAGACGTGTGAACTCGACCAACCGCCCGTTTCTTCGGCCATCGAGGTTACGAATGTACCAGCTATTCCACCCCTCAGGAGGTACGTAACCGACGTACGCCAGAACGCCACGCAGCTCCACGGGCGACTCGCCATTGTACACCTTCCATGGTTCATCAGACGGAATCGTCTTGTTCTCTATCCAGGAGACCTGCGTGAGCCCGTAGTTCGGGCCCGTATTGCCGTAGAGGAATATGAGGCTTGCTGAATGACAAAGGTCAGCATGGTGGGGCGGCTGGCAGATGGGTGACGTACGACCACTCAGTGCGCCGGTGAGCGCAGCCTCCTCCCAGCGATTGCGCGATAAGAGCGACTTCAAATCGCCTTGAGTATCCAGAGTTCGATGCTCCCAGTCTCCTTGCAGCACCCAGACATCGCTTTCTGCGTCATACGACCCGACGCGTTCCATCGTGCTGCCGCAGGGTATCAGCGCTAAGGTCGGTGGCGTGAATACGACACGACACACTCACTCTGGGAGCCCCGTGTCATACTCGAATCTTTCAATGTATAAGTGAGAGCCAGTGGTGTTGGAGGTGATCGCGATCTGGAGCTCGTGCAAGGTTTGCTCGAGGTTGTCCAGCGAGAGAAGCACATCCTCATTGAGCGGTACGGTCGTTGATAGCGTTTGGTTGTCAAGTTCGACCTTGACACCGATGCCAATAGTAGATCCCCTTAATGTGCAAGACGTGCCTGGCCGCGAGCAAGGGTTAGACTAGGTTCGAGGACGATAGCAAAGACAAGAAGACATACCGAAAAACTGGATGTTAAGGTACGAGTCAACGGCGGTCGCACTGCGTGTTGCAGAGTACCCTCCAGTGTCTGCATGCTTTGTCGATGGTCCGCCCCTTCCAGCAGTCGGTCCATTGGCGAACATAATGGGCCACCGGTCTGGTTGGTCCATGACTGGCGCAAAAGTCATGGCGACATCAGTGGCCTCATAGGTGACCTTCATTTGGGCAACAACAAATGAACACGCGCAGGAGCAGCGCGAGCGCACAGGCCAAAGGGTTCGAGGAAGAGGAAGAGGGGCCAAGCGGCTTGAAGGCGGCGCCGTACGACGGCATGCACAAGCCGTTAGAGTGGACCTGTCACGGGCATCTCATGCCGTGCGCACCACACGATCCGAAACTTGCATTGAATCCAAGCCCAAAAGCGGGTGCCTTCTCTGACGATCCGAGAAATCCGTTACGTCGGGGTCTAGTAGGGTGGGAAAGAGGAAGAACAGTAAATGCACGCGAGGAGGCCTCGGGGCACACCATGACTGAGGTTAGTACGAAAATCTTTGGTTGCTAGGGTTTGAGGATCGACATCTGATCTCCGGAATGGGTTGACGCGTTGATCTTCAGCCACACAGTCACTTGGCTCAGGTTGGCCGCGGATAGGAACCGGTAAGACTGGGGGTGGCAGTATGATCAAAGTTGGTATCGCGCACAGCGTCCACCGAACCAGCCACATGTCTTATGTGCATGAAAATGTCAGAAGATAGTTCTGGGCGCGCGCTTGGGTGTAAGCCTGCGCCCGCAGTTGAGGAACAGTCTATTGGTAATGTCGGCTGGCCGGCGTGGGTCAAGCTCCTCAAGCTGCGACAGCCTCTCACTCCGTGCGCGGGAGCATAAAATGAGAGGGGATAATGATGAGAGGAATTAGTCGGAGACAAATTGCGGTGAGGAAGAATGAGTGTAGAAGGCCGTGAGTAGGAGCGTGTGGAAGACTCAAACCCACGCCTTGTTCATTTTTACGAGCCCGCCACCAAAATCGACATATAATACCGAAAATTCATTCTGGCTTCTTCTTTGAAGCCCTCTACGTCTCTACGGCCGCGCCGCGCCCCTCACTGTACGCGGGTAACTGCATTCCAGTTTCACCACCAGACCCAGCTTCTACCGCCGAACGAGCTACCACCGACGATCTCCGCGCCGTTGCAGGCTCATCCGTCGTAGACTCAGCTGTGACTGTCCCTGCACCCGTCGAATTGGGCGGTGCACTAGACGCCATCCACTCGTACACCGCTGTCTGAGCAGCAGCCGGACCATGACCCTCATTCGAGCTGGGACCAGCATCGATGATTGGTTCAGGAGCGGCGAGCATATTTGGTCTTTTGCCGTTGCGGGTGGCAGGTGCACCGAACGCGAGGGGATTTTCACGCATTGGCGGAGGCGAGCCCGAGCCGGGAGGGTCAGGTACCAATTGTTGTGAGGGATCGGTAGTGGTAAGCTGTTGCACGGAGCTAGCTTCATCACCGGTAGATGGAGACTGTGAGTGGGAGGTGCGTTGGCGGCGTCGACGTCGACGTAGGAAGAGAAACAAGGCCACTACAACCGCAATGAGACATACGACTGCTGCTATGACACCACCGATGACTGCAACTTGTGAACCACCAGAGTCTGAAGGGCCACCCGATGTCGACTGTTGCGGACCTGCAGTCGAAGAAACCTGGCTGGGCAATGAGCTGCAAGAAGAGCGTGAATGAGAAGTGAGCAACTGGTGCTACAACGTGAGAAAGCTCCGGACCTGTTATCCGGCTCATTCCTCGTCTCCAGCCCATACACATCCAAACGCGTGATCTCAAGAAATCGATCACCAATGTCCATATTTCCAATCGTGATGTCGCTCCAACCCTCTGATGGGATGACGGCATAGTACAGTAGGGAGTCAATCACGTCTGCACTCGCTTGGGCCGTGAGAAACAGAGATGGGTCCACGTCGCCTGTCGTCGTCCGGTTGGAGACACTGACAAGAATTTCGCCATGATCCTCGCCTGCATTTCCATACAAGAAAACAACACCAGCTGAAAGATAAGGAGTGAGTTAACTGGAGAGAATATTGACAAATGTAGGGCGTACGTCCGTCCAAGCCGCCCGAAAGTCCAAGATAGTCCCATCGTGACTGCGACCGAATGCTGCGGAGCGACCCGGCGGCATCTACTGTGCGAATTTCCCACTCGCCGGACTTGCTCCAGACTTTTGAATCCGCACCATAGGATACTCTGGGTACCATCCTGCGGAAGCAACTGCTTAGTATCTGCCTAGTACCGAGGCAGTCTAACATCAAAACGCACCCAGTTAGCCCAGTATCAATCTCGACACGAGAAATTCTCGCCTCCCGCGCAGTTACCTCTCTTGTGCTCCGGCTTGTGTTGAAGACGATCGAGTGATAACCGACGTCGAGATCTTCAACTTCGAACAGAACGGTTTGAGCTGCGGTGTCGGGAAGCTTGAACTCGAGTGATTTTTGATCGAGCACAACTGTCGCGTTGAACCCTACTATATTTCCGAAAATTTTGCATGATGAACCTGTGGGGATTGTAGTTTGTGAGAATCAACAGGTAGACATCAAGGTGATCGGACGCGCCGTAGAAATTGATTGTGGCGAGCGCGCCTTCGTAAGACGTCACCCGCTCCGTCGTGGATTCGGTCGTGATTAATCCAGGCCCGCCATTGCTCTGTTCGCCGGGCTGGTGGAACACGAGCTTCCACGGCTCGTACTCGTCCATGTACAAGATGTTGTCGAGGCTAAACCTGATGGCAGAGTCGCTTGCCTCGACCGTGACTTGGAGTGTATCTGCAGGCATTTCTCGTGCGCACACAGAACTGGTAAAAGCTTAAGGAGCAGGATGGGCGTGAGTGCCAACACTAAAAAGGTCTTGCGGTATCTGTTGCGGCCTGATCAGCCCGAGTGCAACAGGGGTGAGAAGCAGCATTGTACAGGGCAGCCCGCGATGGTCATTAGAGCCAGTGCATCTACACAAACGTTGAGTGTATGTTGTCTCTGATCGAAAGAATGAGGCTGTTGTGACTCGGGAGGCCTGACGAGGGGCTATGCTTACGTTGCCGTGTTTCAGCCGGCCCAGACTGTTTTGATTGCCGTGTTTGCCGGAATCCGAATCGATGCACTGATTCGCGGTGCGGTGATAATCCCGAACACCGCCGCCAGGTGAGCTTTGTTCTGATTCACCCGCTTTCGCTCAAGCCCGTGACCACTTGAACCCCTGTAGATTGAATGAAATGTCGGAGCCGCAGGATATACCGCTCAACCTGATTCTTTTTTGTCACTGTGAACGTAAGACTAACTTGAAAGCGAAGGCCGTGATGAGTGACTTGGCACTCCGCATGGAGATCCGCAGGATCCAGCCCTCGGTTAGGTCTCTACTGCAAATATTGACGGTGAATCATGAAAAGCTGCATCGCCTCATTGATGGACGGAGGGCACGCTGCATGACCCAATCCAGCCAGTTTGCTGGAATGACCTTGCTCACAGCCTTGTCTTCTGCTTCAGCGCGGACTTCTTACGCCGAAACGGCAAACAAGCGGGGTTTTGTGCCCGCGCCGTACCTGAATGGACTCACCTCTTGCCCTCCTGACTGCTTTAGTTTCTGTTGCGTTGGCGTTAGCGTATTTACTGTTCGGAATGCGCGTTATTTACGAGTCTTTCGACGCCATGATTCGGTATGGCGTCCTGAACGCCGAAAATCAGGACGTCTGGCAGTCGCACTGGAATACGAACGGAAACGAGGGTACAAGTGGTCCGGCGAGCGCCGAGGAAGAGACATCGGCGCCGCTGGGCTCGACCATGAGTGGTCTTAACAACGCCTACGCGGATATCGACTTCTATGGTGCGCAAATCTGAACTTCAACTAACTACTCCGCTGAGCTTTTTGCGACCGTAGGCTCTTCCTGCAAAGTTTTAGGATGGGCACTCGACGTCAATGTAACCGTTGAGCTAGATGGGGAAAAACTGCCATTCACCCCTCCGGCTGACACGGACGCCACGTTTTTCACCTTGAATAATCAGCCCGTTGGATGGCACACCCTACGGTTCATTAGCACTTCTATCTCGAAAGAAACCCCCTACCTGGCCATTACGAGAGCTATCATTGATACTGGCATTCCTGAGTGCGTATGCTTCTACACGCACACCATGTTGTACTGATTACTAGCGAACACGGCCAGAGCTTACGCAGTGGAGTCTACTTTCAAAGCAAACAGCAAGGAATGGTCAACTAAGGGTGACTGGGCGCGCCGAGCGATCAGTGGAGTGCCGTCTTTAACTACCGAAGCGATTAACGCAAGTGCTACGCTCAGAAGCAGCCTCGCTGAATGTGAGTCTATAGACTTCGTATCCGTCGTGGGTAGCTCATATAGTTTGCTTTAAGCCAGCATGTTATTTCTATACGGCCTCATAGACCCTGGAGCTGGTCTTTTTGACGTCTCATGGCTCGAGGCTGATACCGCAGCACTTGCTGGCGAGCCTCCGACGCGGCGCAGATCATGGCAAAGCTTGTCTTCCAGCGATAGGCTGCTTTACATGGGCATTGTTCCCAAGGGTGGCGCAAAAGGTTTGGTCGTCGCGCAAGCTGACAATCGGGTCGGCCCCTTCTTGGATTCTCCAAGCTTGACGTTCACACAGCTGGAGGTGTGGAAGAGTACTGGCCAAATTGAGCCCGTAGATGGATCTGGGTGCGCCACGATGCTTCTCCAGCTTCAAGTCAAGCACTGAACCATTTGGTTCTCATGTAGCTCGTTAACCATCGGTTCTCAATCAAACACAGCGGCTCCGACCTCCTCCATGACTCCAACCGAACTCACCCCATCGCTATCGCCTGCCATGATTGGCGGTATTATTTCTGGCCTGATCGGCCTTCTCGCAATCTCTGGTACTATTATCTTCATCTTTATGCGTCGTCGCGGCCAAAGCCGTTCCAAGGGTCTTCAGACCTCCAGTTCTCCAACCAATGGGGATCACTCGCTCCGGCCGTTTGTAGCTGAATTGCCAATCGCCACGGTCGAGCCTCCCAGACCGGCGCCGAGACGACATGTTCATGAGAAACGGCATGTCCTACTCGAAACAACAATCGGCGAGAAGCGTGAGCTTGCGTCTCAGCAGGAGGTGGTGGTGGAGGTGGAAGAGGCCGGACCAAGTACCGGCTGGCAACAATTCGCCGAATGGGCGACGTCAAGTGCACCAGCAGCATCTGCGTATGATCCAGATGCCCAAAGTGTCAGCGCGGCAATCAGCCCAACAGATGGTTTGAATGAAAGGAGAAGGAGGCGGAGATCGAGCGTGGCAGGGACGGAGGTAGCGTTAGAGGATCCGCCCGTGTACGAGGAGACCGGTCCGAACAGCTGATGATAAGCATGAATGGTTTCCGTGGCGGATGTTGCGTTTTTACATAGACGAGTAATTAAATCAAACGGCCGGGTTGTCACTTCGACCTTTGAAGCCGCGAGACCAAGAAACGACATCAAATAGCATACCGATACGATTGATGGCAAAGAAAGCAATTCACATTAGGCAAGCTGTGAGCGATCAACACTAGCTCGATGGGGAGAATTCGTTTCACAGCAAACGTTGTCACGACGGTCACACGAACTGGGCAGAATCTTGAGCGATACGCGCCATAGAACTTGTTCAAACCGGACATTCTTCCAGTAGTCATCGATGAAGATTCCATGAAGCCACAAGATTAATTAGAGACATCGCATATTATACTGGTCCAAATGTATAAGGAAATCAAGTCACATTGAGCAAGTGGCGGGAAAGCTACTGCCGGTGAGGCGAGAGTTGCTTGTTACCTCCTGAAGGTTGTTCAGCTTGTTCATCAGCACGAGAAAGTAACGAGGGACAGGTGGTGCTGGGCAAGCTCAAAGAAGTTGGAGAAAAGCTTGACTCTGAACAGCGGGAGCGCCACGCGTATCCAGGTCTCTCCTGACGCAGTCACGTAGTCCAGAATGCATGCGCAGCTTGCAACGGGCTGGCCGTCCAGTGAATGCGACACGAGGTCGCTTGATGTAGGTGCAGATTTCACGAAGAGATAATATCATCGGTGGTCAATAGTGAAAGATGCGACGAGGAAGCTGGATGGGGCAGCATACCAGGAAGGAAGCGAGGCTAATGGTCAAAGGGTCAAAACGGATGCACGGCCAGAAAGTTACAGAGCGCCGTACGAGCATCATAGCACAATGTCACCTAAGACACGTAGATACTCATCGAGGAGCATGATCGTCCCCTGTGAAGTGCACCGGCGCCTACTCATGATGATCGGCAGGTCGCAGGAACGGAATGACGCGGTCTGCGCGAGATTTGTCAGCTCCTGTGCCGCGGTTGCAGAACGCGCGGAATTGAAGGATATGAACGCCTTCTTCGTACACAGGAAGACCATATTTGAAGTGCACCGTCGGCCGTTCGTGACGCGTGACTGCGGGCGTAGGTCTGCGCTGCGGAGGTCGAGGCGTCGACGATATTCGCGAGGCACGACAGACATGTTGATGATGTCTCAAGCTGTGCGTAGTAGTGAGGACACTGGTAATCGACGAGGGTAGCCTGGCGCGTACGTTCAGGTACAGCGCGGACAGGTAACGCGGGGCCGAGTTCGAGGACAAGCCTGCGAGCTGAGGGCCGGCACAATAATCATAAGATCGGTGACCCTCAGGTCGCCTTGTTTCTGCATCGGCGAGAGGAACGCGGTCGAGGACAGAATCGGTCCAAGAAGCTAGGGATACAGGAAGACAACACAGGTGATGAAACTCCGCAGGGTGGCAGGAGAGACCTGCCAACCTCTCGGCCGTTCGGACCGAACCTTGCTTGCGCGGCTTGTCGATCCAACGCGCTCTGTGGCATCTCCACGTTCCAGGGCACAAAGTCAATGGCAGCAGATTTCGCAGTCGATGCCGACTCGACAGGGTGAGTGCGAGGTCATGCCTTTGTATAAAGACGGCTTGAAGCGAGAACACGATTATTGGTAGCGTGAACCAAGTTGCAAGCCTGTGATATTGTGGTCCCATGGGAGTCAAGTAAGCCGTAGAGGTTTCCATATTTGCGAGAAACAACACTTGAACTGCGAGATTAGTGGTCATTGTAGACGCTAAAAATGCGAAACGGAGAGATGCATTCTGGTGGGTATCAACAGCGGTACAAATCTTCTTCAGCGCCGAATCAGACGCGACTCATGTCCCCCCAAAAGTCCGGCGGACCGACAAAGTACGTGATTCGCGTGCTGTGTTCGGCGTTCCTGCCGTAATGGACATCGCCAACGTCGTTGCTTTTTGAGCAGCGACGCCCGCGTCAGCTGAGTAAGCTCGTTCAGCTGACCTGTTTGCCCGAGGCTGACCGCGAGCTGAAATACTGCTGTGAGATATACGACGACGCATGTGCGATCCGGCTTGGCGTACTGTGGTGTCCACACGAGTGCGTCCAGTTCGTGCGTGCAGCTCTGCAGAGCTTCGGTATGTCTCTGAGCGAGGACGTGTCGCAAGAAAATGCCGCTGTGGTGGCGAGCCACAATGTCAAGCTCTCCGGCATTTCGACGAAGACAACTAGACGATGGGGCAGTGTTAGCTTATCGATTGGTCCAGGAAAGAGCACAATGACCGTCTGAAGGCATAGAGACATCTCGCCCGTTGAACTGTTGCAGCACGATCTGTTCTCCAAAGCAGCGTACACGCCAGTGGAGGTCTTTGAGAGCACTAGTGTCGTCTTCTGCGGTCTGAGATGCTGATAAGATGAAGCTTGAAATCGGATTATCGAGATGGTACATACGCGTAGCTGCTTGGGTACCGTAGCAAGTCCACCAGCGGCTGCCTTCAATGGTGAGAAATGTCTCCGGACTCGCGTCCGAGCTCGATGAAGGGTTTTCAGGCAGCGTGGGCGAGTGGGCGTTTCTCGTTGGTGAATCCAAGACACTGTCGAAGTGCCTTGGTGATTTGCAATGCTACAACGGCGCGCGTGGTTCATTCCATAGATAGACGGGCTTGCGCGAGTTTTGCGCTGGCAATAGTGTGATCATCTGTATCGTCGGTAAGCTCGAGATGTTTGGGGATGACAAATGCAAGTGGCGGTGGGAGATGCACGATAATGCAGTGCCAGCCACCATTGCCGCCTCACAGAGCCGTCACATCTCGTTTCGAATCCTTGTGTACCGCGGGTGTAGTTGAGCACCGCCTTCGCACGGCGCCGGTCGTGACCAAGCACCCCAAGTGCTGTTATCTTTACCATCTCGGTGCAAGCCATGCCTGTCGTCGTATCTCTCGGTTACTACCTTCACAAACCTCGCAGTTCGGGTAGCATGTGACCAAAATATTTGAGGAATCTGACGATACACGAACTCTTCGCTCCAACTATCCTCATGACACAAGTCCAGAGCCCAGCTTTACTTTCAAAGAAAGTTCTTGCGCTCAAGCGTCCAACTCCCCCGTGCGAGTGCGCTTGCATGATTTTTCGCGCTGCGACAGCGATACTCGGTACTATGCGTCAAGGCTGACCTTAAAATACTCACCAGGGCGACGGTGTCCATATCTGTGAGCTCCTGACTCGCCTGCCGCTTGAGACCGCGCCTGCTCGCGATGCTTCAGCGCTCCGATGCAGCTCCTTTCCGCCTTCGCCTACAAAGCCCATCATCGGCAAATATCAGGCTCATTATCACTCTTCGTAGCGATTGCTTTCTTTTTTCCACTTATTCGTCATAAAAGGCGGACATCAGCGGTCGAGCTCGAGCGGCCAGGGGCGGTCTACACCCAGTCGCGCTCTCCTCATTATATCTCTCCTCGTCAAATCCCTGGCCGTCAGCTACCCAGTCTTCTGGAGATCTTGGCTTGCTGTAGAAGCGTCTTTTAAACATGCATCGTGCTTCTAGGACGATAGCTGATGGTGCGGCTGTTTCCTCAACTAGGGAGAATGACCCTGAAATTGGACAAACAGCCGCTAGCGAAACACGCTCCCAGGAACGAGAACAAGCACCATCCCGCAGGATTGAAGACGGCTCCTCCTGCTTACAGCGAAGCTTGTACTCGTTGATAGGACCTATATATATTACCTAATTATGCCAGAGACCCTTACGGCGTATCTCCCCGCAAGTGCGAGGAGTTTGGTCTTCCTGAACCATCACCCTCACCCCAGTTTCACACCGCCTACGGGCTGCCCCTCACAAACACTACGATCTGTTACCACAATCAAGACGTGACCACGTCAAGACACGTAAATTTCCAAACACAGCATTCTCCGCGACCTGTCTCGCTCACTCTTTCTCCTACTTTCGTATTCCTGGCATGCAAGTCATCTACGAGGCCACCGACCCTATAATTTACTACGGCGTTGCAAACAAAGACAACTCAGTTTTGGCCTGGAAGACACAATTTGGTTCCTCCGGACCAGGATCGGGACATGGCGGACCCGCAGGAGAGTACTCACCGCCATTGGCGCGCCGCGAATCTGGACAATTATACGCGTACGCCGACATAGAGTTTTATGGTATGCGTTCTTTCCGCAGATGCGCTTTAATTTACGATGGACGTCTCAGGATCGGCATGTCTGGTGCTTGGCGCTGTGTCCGGCGTTGCCCTCACTGCGGCCTTGGACGACAAGAAGATCTCGCCGAAGCTCCCGTACAACGACAGCGTCATTGCAGTGGTTGATAATTTGGCTGTCGGGTGGCATCTTTTAAGTCTCGTGATCGAGACGGTGGATACGTCGCCAGGAAAGAGTATTGGCAGTCGTTCCAGATCTACGTCCCTTGAGGGTGCTGCAGTGCCCGTGGCGCAGGACACTAATCAGTCGAAAACCACAAGATCTGAGGGCGTGACAATGCCCCCGCGTTTTGGGACCATGGCACTTGATCGCGTGATCGTCGACACTGGAATTTCGGAGTGAGTCTAGTAGATATCAACCGAACGCAGCTCATTCCTTCTCTCTTAGCAACATGAAACGGGTGACCACATACCACGCGAGGGAAGACGTCTGGGATCTCTCAGGCAACTGGACTCGGGGTACAGTTGACACCGACGGTACCATTGGCTCGCTCATAACTAGCAATCAATGGGATTCTGCAACTCTCCGCGAGGCTTTTCCATGGCGCAAGTATCTGTTTCAAACCTCTGTTGGCTGCCAACACTTACTAGTCATTCCGTAGCGAGCATGGTATTCCTTTACGGCAACGTGGGCCGGAGCCACGGTCAAGCCGAGGTCGCTTGGGGAGATGGCAACGCAACAGTTCTGAATGCGGTTCCCACATTCCCATTCACCGGCGAGTCGGATTCCGAGTTGAGCGAAGCTCTTCTTTTCGCCGGATTCATTCCGGAGGGAGGATGGACCAACTTTGGCTTGACCAACGTGGACGATCGTAACGCTCGGAAACTGGAGTTCACAAGGTTAGAAGTTTATAAATCTGATCAGCATGAACGGACAAGGTAATTGCGTCTCTCCACCCATATGCAGTAGCTGATCATCTCTGCACATGCAATTCAGCGGCTCAACCTCACTCACGACAAGTCCGAGTCCGTCAAATACAAGCACGCCGCATTCGACTGCTGTTGTACAGTCCTCTGTCGTCGGAGGGTTGGTTGCAGCTGTGGTCATATCTTTCGCAGTGATTGCAGTCGTCTTCATTGTTGTTCGCCGGAGACGACGCGCCTCAACTTCCCGTTCCGAACGGCCGGCGAGCAACATTCGCCCGTTCGTAGTTTCTTTCGAGTCGCCGCCTATCTCTCCGCGCGATCTTCGGCCTTCGGCTGCCTTTTTACCTGCAGAATCTGGACTGCTGCAGAAGCATCTTCTCAATACGTACCGTGCTTCTAAGCGGATGGTCGATGTGTTGCGCCACCAGGACCGACGGCAGGCTCGCCACCATGGGGGACTGGATGCCGCGCCTCCTACGTACAGTGAAGCTGTTGTTGCCTGATAAAGTCTAATTATCTCGATAATGTGCGCTAGAGACCATTCCGGGGCACTTCTTCTCGTGTGTTAGTGGTCCCACTTATATTTAAAGTAGATGACTTCGCTGATAATGTGCCGGAGAAGCCGCCTCCGTAGAGCCTACACTGCGTGGGCTAACGAGGAGTGTAAGCGACGTGATTGAGGTCCGCAGCCATTGACCCTGAAAGAATGAGCAGAAATTGTTGGTGAAATGACGGTGGACATTCCTCATTCAACTCTCAATCCGGAGGCGGCAAACTTGATGATTAGTTTGAGGATCGAGAACTGAAGGCAAATTGATCGATAATTGAGTAACGAGAATTGACGACTGTCATTTCACAACGAATTTTGAATCAAATTTTCGGGATTGATGGTCTCCGGTCTCAATCATGTCTGCAACACTCCACTTTAGCCCACCCAGTGCTAAGCATACCACCTCCATCCATGCTATTTATGGAAAATTTGGCGGAAATGCCAGCACATGCCGGCGCTGTAACTTTAATGGCAGTGACTGAGTCACTGCCAGTGTAACCTGACACGGCACGAGCCCAGTATGTGTTTCGGCCTGGCCCCGGGTTGGAACAAGAGGCCGTGCTGGCCTGAGAAAGCCTGTTGAGAGGAATCGAGCCCCAGCGCGAGCGCACAGGCCAAAGGGTTCGAGGAAGAGGAAGAGGGGCCAAGCGGCTTGAAGGCGGCGCCGTACGACGGCATGCACAAGCCGTTAGAGTGGACCTGTCACGGGCATCTCAT
>Ga0247815_10002822_pt1 | contig 12739 bp, 19 predicted proteins | sample UWRJL194509B1_FD_181014 | JGI IMG/M metagenome (GOLD analysis project Ga0247815, IMG submission 181014) | Plant litter microbial communities from Arlington Agricultural Research Station in Wisconsin, United States - UWRJ-L194-509B-1 | ecosystem: Environmental > Terrestrial > Plant litter >... | reverse complement strand
TTGAGATTTAGGTCGAGATTGATGAGCCCATGCGAGGACGAGGACGCAGCAATGGGGACGGCCTCATAGTAGACGACACTAGACTGTGACTGTTCCTGGCTCTGTGCAACAGCGTAGTTGTTCGCGGTGTTGTCGTACTGGTCGTACTGCTGGTCATGGTTATTGTTCGATTGCGACTGCGATTGACCGTGCCACTGCTGCTTGCCGTTGCCGCCATTACCGTTCTTGTTCGACGACGACCACCCATTCCTCTGCTTGGTCGCCGCAAGGCGATAGCGGCTGCCCCTGTCTCCAGCATTGACTTTGCCGTTGCCGTGCGCATTCGCGTCGACGTTATGGCGCGGCTCGAGCGGGCTGTTAAGAATGCCAATAGGGGCAGGGTTGGGCCGAATGAGATCGCCAGTGGTCTCGGTCGGTTCGCGACGGAGAACGTCGACCTTGACTAAGGGCTCGGAGGCGTGTACGGGCAGGGCAACTGGGATGAGCGTATCGGCATTGGGACCGGCAGTGTCTGCAGAGTGCGAGTTGTGATGACCGTGGTGTTTGGGGTTGGGCTGAGACTTGTATTGCTGAGGGCGGTTGCGGTTACGACGACCGTCGGTGGCGGCGGGTGTAGCAGTGACGCTGACAAGTAGAGCGAGCACAATGATGCAGACAGCGATGACGGCGGTTCGCGGCGAGAGCATCTTAGGCGATGGTGAAGATTTGGCGGGTTGTGTGTCAACGAGGATGTGGGCGTTATGAGAAAAAGAAACAAATCGAGCTGTGCGGAAGGTGGGTTGGCGTTGTGTGGCGGAAGGGGAGGTGGGCACGAGAGGCGAGGGCGGGAACTCCCTTGCGAGAGCGGGCTTGCTTTTATAGTTGCTCGCACTCTATCTTCTCGTTTGAGCCAGGACCGAGAAGCACAACGTCACACGACCAGAATCCCGGAATACCGCTGGTCACCCTTACCTGTATTCGGAAAAGCTCGCCGGCGAAAGAGGCAGGTGATTGGAAAGGCAGCATAAGCGCAGCGGCACATTGGTCAATGCAAACCCAGGGTGAAGAGTGCAGCAGCGCACGAGGAACAGAGTTCTTGCAGCGATCGAGATCCCGCGCAGACCCCTAAGGACCGGCAGACAGACAGACGGATATACAGATCAACGAATAGCAAGAGCGTGATAACCAGAGAACGAAACAAAGGCCGATAGGTGCAGCAGCTCAACGTAGTGCAGAGCTTCGAGGTTCAGACGACCGACGAGGCGGACGGCCCTCAGGTCGCCAAAGAGGGCACAGGATCCGGCGCACGCTGGCAAACACAGATTCAAGGATAGCCAAGATTCAGCCTTGTTACATGCGCGCAATTTCCCAGTGGCGGCCAGATAAGTAGCGCACCCGCGATCGTTGTCCAAGAAAGGGAAGAGCTCAAGTTTCAACCGGCAATGACCGAAGCTCGCATCGCCTACTTCAAGTTCAGCCGCCCTTTACTGTATCGGTTTCTGAGAAGCCTGAACTGAGGACATGTTGACCGTAGAATTAATCTTGCATCACAAGTCGAAAATCGGAGAACCCAACATGAAAAGTCGACAGGAAGAACGGGTACTCGTATTGCGGTGTATACAACACGTCGATCCACGACTGGACTGATGAGTGACAACACATGCGTGCCAACTGTGACAAGAGAAGGCGCGCCGCAGGCGAGCAGATGGGGGGACAGGGTTCGGAGATGCCAGTAGGCACCAAGATAGAACAAGAACAGAAACGTGCGAGCCACCTCGCTGACTAACTAACACACGACGAGCGAAACAAGGGACCAAGAAAGATGAGGGTAGTAGTAAAAGGATGACAGAGGGAAGCGGGGTACCAGCAAGAAAAATATTCATCGGGACGGGGGGATCGTAAACGAGTGGACGAGCGCTGCGCGAACCATGACCCGCGCCCCAGCGCCGCATTCACGCACAGCGGGGGCGCACGGTCATGTCGTTGGGCTGCACTCAGATGCCGCCATAGGCATCGTCAAGAGTCGGCTGGCGTTGCTGGCCAGGCTTGTGGTACGCCTGACCTCCGTTCGGGTTCGGGTCGTCCAGACGCTTGCTGATCTCAGCATACTGCGCCGCCTGGTACGGCGTGACGCTGGTGCCGCGACCGAGCTCAGCGACGTTGTGGTAGTCACCTGGTGCTCCGCTTGATGGCTGGCGCGTGAGGGTGCGGCCGCTGTCAGTGGGGGAGCTGACAGCTGCAGGGGGCATAGCTGGGTACTCAGAGCCGACCTGGTGGTTGAGGTACTGTGCGCTGTGGGCACCATGGTCTGCGTACGGGTCCATCGGGCTATGCATAGGAGAGTCCTGGTAGGCCGCGTAGCCTTGTTGCGGCGGCGCGTAGTGACCATACTGGTCGTACTGGTGGTCGTACTCGCCGTTGTAGCCGTGGCCAGCGCCATGGCCAGCGCCGTACTGATCGTAGCCGTTACCGTTGTAGCCACCGTTGTTGCCGTTATATCCACCATTGTTGCCGTAGTAGCCACCGTTGTCGGGCATCGGGGGTACAGCTGCACCACCATATCCACCATCGTAACCGCCAGCGAAGGGAGTGTTGTTACCACCCGTTGCGCCAATGTGACGAGCGATCATAGTAGGCGGGCGAGGACGGCCACGGTCAGACGGGTGGTCGTTGTCGCCATGGTCAGGGATGGCCACGCTGTCACGGACGAACGAGTTGCGATCAAACACGTCGCCGAGTGCCTCGTTCTCGCGCTTCTTATTAAGACGGCGCATGATGAACATGATGAATGCGACGAGGAGAGCAAAGCCAGCAATTGCGCCAGCCGCGTAGCCAATGTACTTGATGGTATTGCTGGGCTTCTCAGGCGTGGTGTCGCCCGGAAGGTCCGTAGGCTGAGTAATTATCGAGGCACCCCCTGGGGTGTATGTGTTCACGTAGCCACCACCGACAGTGGGGTTGTAGATGGTGCCCGGGTTTGTTGGTTGAGATACGCCAGGCTGCAGGGTGACAAAAATAGGTCAGCAACAGAGCTCAAAGCAGGAGCGCAGATGTTCAATCAGGGAGACCAAAATCATGCAACGCAAAGGATAGCTGGCCTGCTAGTGCCACTGGCGAAACTAGCGACGGCCAGGTCGACAATACAACCTCCGCGACACAATGTCCAAAGACCAGGGCAGGACCAGTCTCAGACACCTCGGTCAAACCCGGACGCCAGCGCTGCATGCTGGCGAATGCCAATTGTGCATGCCAGGCAGAGACAAGTTTCAAATGTTCTGGCGTGGTCGGTACCGGAACGTCGACCAGGAAGACTCCGGGCGTGCGCACATCATCAGAAGCTCAAACACCGGGTCTCGACGGGAACGGGGAGCGCGCATACGCCCAATGTGTTCGCAGTCTATACTCACCGGAGGGTCGCTCACGGTGGGCTGAGCATTGTTCTGATTGTCTGGTGGAGGAGCAACTGACTGGCTCGTGGTGGTGGTGGTGGTAGTTGAGGTCGAGCGGCTGGTAGGTGTCGATGCCGTGGTACGAGTTGTAGTCGTAGTCGTGGTAGACGTGTTGACCTGAGCTGCATTATTGTCAGCTAAAGTCAAAATTCAAGTGATTGCAGATAGACGTACGCTTGGTGGTAGGGGTTTGACCAGTACCAGCACCAGGAGTGGTCGTCGGTCCAGCACCACCGCCAACGGGTGGCTGCTCCTCCTCATCCTCGCCATCACCATCGGCGCCGACACCAGGTAGAGGCCCGCCAGGAAGACCGTCGATCTGACGGAGGCGGTTGCGGTGGGCGCGGTTGCGCAGCTTGTTCTCATGGGAGAGCATGATCGTGTACGAATTTGTGGGTTTTTGTGAACGATTGTTGGGAATAAAGAGTGTGATGACCGACGGCCAAGGAGCTCAGAGACGGTCGAGAAGGTGTGGAGGGTACTGCAGTCTGTCCAAAGGGACTTTGAACGAGTACTGGTTCCAAAGGGACTGAGGGACAGAGAGAACAGAGAAGTCCCGTTGACAGCAATGATCATCAGTCACTTTGCTTCCGGCGCAGCGACAGCTGACCTTCCCCACACACCCCTGGTTCCCCGTTTCAAATATTTCAGCTCACTCCAACGACTCGAATTATTTCGCACATTTGCCGAGCCTTTCAATCACAAGTGCCCGTGGAAGACTGGCCAGCTTAATATTCCCTAACTATAGCAACTGCCAAAAATCACCGTGTCAATTTTGGCAAACTCCATCCGCTGCTTCTCGCTAAGCCTCGTGTGAATCTGGTGAAGGATCGCTCTATTGAATCCAGAGTCGCGTGTATTGTAGCGATAATAGCGGTAGCGAAATGTTACAGATTCAGGTGTTGCGTGAGACGCAAGGGTGATGCAAAGCGAACTAGGGTGGCAACGAGAGGTGGGTCTTGCTCCGAGACTCTATCCGTGCAATGATATACGACCAGAGGAAAGCAAAAGAGGGAGCAACATGAATGATGAGGGACGGTGTGTGCGTGATGTGATATATCGATACAGAGCTGTGAGAGCCGAGAGCGGTCCATGGGACAAGCCGCGACCTCGTCATCCGGACGCAAAAATGGCCAGCGAGGTCGGTATTTGCGTGTTAGGTCGTGCACTGACTACAATGCTCTGGTCGAGCTGTTGCATGACGGCGGCCTGGAACGACTGGAGGCATGTCAGTAAACAGGCGCGTGGATCGCTCGGGCCAACCACTCACGTCCACGCCAACGTCCGCAGAGGGCTTGCTGACACTGAGGAGGCGCTGTGCGTCTGCGAGCTGCAAAGGTGGACAGCGACGTGAGCTTTTTGCCGATACCGGATCCGATGGGGGCGAGGAGCACAAACGTACCAGTGACCGAGCCTCCTGTTGCGTCGTCGGATGGCTCCCGGGGAGCGCCGCTCGCGAGAGGTGTTCGATCGCTGCGAATTCGTTTGGGTCAGGACCTCGGACGACGGAGAACAATCGAGCATCAATAATCAACGAGACGTACCCTTCTGGATGTGGACCAGCCCTTCGGCAAGGTCGGGCACGGTGTGGGCGATGCCGCCCGCGTGCAGGCCAGCCTGGACCTCTCCAATGCACGCGCGTGATGCCAACAGTCGGCAGCGTCCGCGTGCGAGCTCCCGCACCGTTTCCCAGCCACCGGCCTCCGGCTCCCACCGCATCTGCCCGAAAGCGTTCCCGTCCGCCCAGAGTGCCCACTTCTTCCGATCCTCCGGGTTGGGTAGCGAACCGGCGACGCGCAGGACGTCGTGGCCGACGCTGTTGAGAGTCCGGCAGCGGGGGAACGGGCGCTCGCGCTCGGGCACGTGCCGTGGGCATGCGCAGGTCTTGAAGAGCGGGTGGCAGCGCCGCATCGAGGAGCTGGCCGCACTGACGCTCGAGCTAGTGTACCCCGAGTGGGGCATGTGCAAAAATGCGCGCAGAAGCTGGTCGGCGGCGAGTGCAAGGATCCCTGGTGCCCCTAGTGCCGGGAGTGACAATCTCCGAGGCGGGATGGGGAGTTGTGCTGGTGCAAATGGCGAGTCGGCGGGCCACAGTGGTGCGGCGTTGACCGTCAAGTCGATGTCGACCCGGACGTGCTCTGCCACAAGATAGAGTAATGTACGACCGTATGTGATGGCGAGCTCGAAGTTTTCTGCACGGGAGTCCGAGTCCGACGCGCTGGTAGTTCGCCGGGGGTGATTCTCACCGTAGTCGAGAACGTCGAGTGCCCGGCCGAAGTAGAAGCCAGCGCTGGGAACATCCTGTGGTGTTACCAAGGACGGGTCTCGTGCGATCAGTGACCCAAAGGCAAAGAGGGCGGCGCCGTAGAGTGCATAGAAAGCGATAACTGGCTCCCGCTGTTGCTTCGGCAGCGGGGGCGGGGGCAAGAATTCGAGTTGCAGGGCCGAGGGACTTGACTGTCGGATCTTGATATCCATGTCGAAAGAACCCGCTGGCTGTGGGGGAGTGTGGGGTGGAGTGTATAGGAGGCTCGGGGAATAGATGACACTCGGGTCGCGGTGGATGCTGAGGATGCGCTCGCACTCGTTGAGCACACGGCGCAGAACGGGAGCGGCACTCGTAGGAGCCTCGCCTGACAGTAGAGAAAGAATGTCAGACTATGCCCAACATGGAGTAGCTTGTGTTGTAGTTGACTGTGCAATTTGCATTTGCATTTTGGGTATACGCACCATCGAAGAGCTGCATTGCGGAGGCGTGTTGAGCCTTCAAGGCCTGCCAATCTGCCAGTTCTAAACTGGGACGTGAGCTGGAAGACTTTGACGGGGCGTCGTCAACGTCCATTGCGTTGGCCGGGGATAGCGAAGGCGTCGGCGGGGGAAGGGAAAGGTCATCCCGGTCTGCGGGGCGGCGTCTCTTATTCGATAGAGCGAGGTCCAAGCTTCCCTGATACACAAGCTCGTGATCGAGACCGCGCGACGACGTGTCACTCTGGTCGTCAGACTGTGAACTGGGCGACGACGCTTGGTGATCGTCCTCCTCGAGCTCGGCGCGGGAACGCTTTAGGGAACAGCACATCTCAACGACAGTGACGGACGGATGGAGACAGTGGCCCTGGAGCCGCTTGTAACGCGCGGTACATATAGCAGGCCGATGCGGGTCGGGGTGCCACAAAGCCTGGCGGAACAATCTGGCCTGGACCGCGCTCCCAAGAGTCTAGACCGCAAACAACGGTCGATGCCGTGCAACTCGCCCGAAGTGGCCAGCGCCCACCTTCTCCGAGGCGGTTGCTGCTCTCGATCCGATTCGGCTGCGTCCCCAGTCTATCACCAACCTGTCAATGCACCGGACGAGTGCGGAAAGCCCGATCTCGCGCTATTCGTCTGCCGAGGATCGAACTCTCAATGCCCATTTCAACGCCGCACCCACAAGTAGACTGCGAGCCCTGATAGCTGAGCGAGAATCCGAGAATCTGCAAAAAGGGGATCACGTGCCGAAGCTGTGGCTCGGTTCACGAGGACGTCCGGGAGTTGCCAGCTCCGACGGGTTCTCTCTCTCAACTTGGCACTATGTTCGCCGCTGATCTCGGTACACGTGTTTCCAACCCGCCGCAGCTGCTTCAACTGAATGCTGGACCCTCAGCGTGCTTCAGTCCCACCGTATCGCCTTACGTCGCTCGCACTTGGGGTCTGTACACCGTCTGGGCCTTCTCCGAAGTATTGCTCACCGACCTCGGGTCCAGAGCTGCACGGTGGCCGCATCGCGCGCACCGAAGAAGAAATAGCCATATCCGAAATGTTCTTCTGCGTCGGAATGTCCGATCCATGGCTCTCTCCGTGCGCACCGAGCCTCGGTCCTGGCAGTGCAGGCAATCGCATCAGGCTCCTGACATTGTGCGCGCACGTCCACAGTCTCACGAGCCGCGGCGTCGTCGTATTCTGGGCCAACTGGGTTCTGGACTCGGCTATTGCGGGCTTCCGACTCCCGATCGCTGACTATGTGCTCGACGGTCAGTAATGCCACGGCAGGTGCGGATCCCAAACGACTGACGGCTGGCGATCCGGCAGCGCTCTTCAGTGGCTGCCCAGACTCGCCAACATCCCGTCGCGGAGTCGTGTATGGTCCGGCATCCAAGAGTGGTATGTGTTGCGGGAAACGTGGCGAGCAGGACACACCGTGAGTGAGGCTCTGACAACTGCGACGGTCCAGATCGTGGCGGCGGCCCGCCAGAAACACAAGTCACGTACGCCATAACCCTCACTCCTTGCCTCGCGTTCCCTTTGAGACGTACACGTCACTGAGGGCTTGTGGGCCTGAAAATGAGCAGCACCGGTCCTGTGACGGACACCCATGACGCGGAGGAGGTCGACATGATGCTTCCCTGTGTTCCAGACTCATCTGGGTGCCACATTGTTGTCGAAGGTCCAGACGCGCCGAAGTTTCGCAAGTTCAAGCTCGAGTTTACACCCCAGTTCATAGACCGCAATAGTCCGATAAGCACATCGAAGATTAAAGCTTTCAAGATGGATGAGATCCTCACGTTGCAGATGGATGAAGGGGTTCAGGTGACGCGATTCGTGCCCGGCGAGGAGTTCAACGGTCGACGGTTTGGAGTTACAAAGATCCAGTGATCGGAATTTCGAACATTCAACCTGCTCCTTATCTTCCGCAAAATTCAAAATGTTTACACGTGCGTTTGGAGTCGGGATGTTCCACGCGAGTTCTCGCCACGCTCGAAAGAGGAGCGATGTGGCGGAGTCTGGAATCAGTCGCGTGACTTCTCCCTCTCGAATCTGGCTGGGAACTTGGTCACAGTGCTGCGCGTGCGATGTCGGCGACAACGGTGCGCATCCACCAGCCAAGTGTCTGGAATATCTCTAATGCAACTGTGCAGGAGTTTGAGACCCAGTTGAAGGAGATTGTAGGAGCGAAGCGACTTTCGGCGTCCAAGATGCAGAAGCTGACCGAACTCGCAATGGCAAACATGCAAGTACGTGCCTGCCACTTACTTAACCTGTTAATTTTATTCTGAACTAACTTTTAATTCGCGCGCGCAGCATGACAGTAAATTGGTTTCGACTCTTTATCGCACCCACAAAGCCCTGCCAGCGTCTTCGAAAGTGAACAGTCTGTACGCCTTCGATGCATTGGCCCGCGCCGCCAAGTCGCATTCGACCAAGAAGGGCCTCGTGGGTGATATCAATGCGCCTGTGGGGAACAGCGCAACGTTTCTGCTCAAGCTGGAGGGCGTTCTAGACGGGCTTTTTCTGGACCTTGCGACTGCCACCGCGCAGATACCCGAGATTAAGGTGAGTGCCCATGCGCAACTGTACTCGTTTTCGGGGTTCCTCCGTTCCGTTCCAATACGCGGCTACTTGCCACTGTTGTCTGGTCGGCTTTGCGATGACTCGGCAGCACTCCGACTCGTCCATCAGCTCATTCTAGCCCGCGTTCTTCTTATCCTCGACGGATGTGCATCGATGTACGCTGTCTGTACGCCGCACGCGCATGCGGGTCGATACAAAGGCATATACCGTCATATATCGACCGATCAACTCTGTGAACGCGGCACTCCGCGCATGCCTATTCGGACCTGCATGTCTGGTGCTGAAGTGCGCCGAGACTCGGACAGCTAGAACAGACTACGAGACAGATAATCTCGTAACGATTCGGCCTGGTCTCGCCCTGGGCTCATTGTCCCTCTGCATTTTGCACGTGGCCTGGAACGAACGAACGAACAGAAAAAGGCTGACAAGGCTGGTATTTTCGTCATTGCGTTACAGGAGAAATCGCGGAAGGTACTCGACATTTGGACAAAGGGGACCACGTTCCCGGCGCACGTGCTCGTGCGCCTGCAGGATTTGGTCCAGGAGAAAAAAGGTGCTTATCAGGCCCCGCTGACTCTGTCTGCTAAGTACTCGTCCTCCTTGTGCAATCGAAATCGCACGCCCGAGTGCGCGAAATGTGCATCAGGCAGCCGTCGCGCAGAAATTGCGAGCGCGCCTCGACATCTGCGCATACACATGCATGTCCAGAACGCGTTTCTCTTGAACCTTCCCTTCTTTCAATGGCGCGAAGACATGCTGAGACGACGCCTCTTGCTTGGTTTTATTTTCTTAGATGTGGACTCGGCGGTGGTAGCGACGCCGACCACCGCAGTCCCCGAGGCGCATACTACAAATGGCGCACACTTAGCAGCCCTGCAGACGATATCTTCACCGCCTCAGGGTCACGCTGGAACGCCGCCGCTAGTTACAACGTCAAGTTCACCTCCGCCGCTGCCGACAGCGAGCCTCCAAAGCGTACTCGCGCTGTTAGGGCAAGCGAACAACGGACCCTCAATGCAACCTGCATTTAATCCCAATCTGTGAGTCGATCAGGTTCAGAGAGCCTTCGCGGTGCTTATCAGGGCTTGACTGGCGTTGTCAATCAGGCCTACTGTGCCGACGTCCGCCGCCGCACCCCCTGTCGCCGCCTCCCTCGGATCGGCTCTAGCGTTGATTCAGCAGCTGGCAGGGAAGCAACCGAGTGCAAGTGTGCTTCCTCAACAGGGTGTTCCTATTCCGTTACCTATACCCGCGTTCAACCCGCAAGCTCAACAACAACCGCCCCACGCCCCACCTGGCTTTCACATACCACCTGGTGGCCACCAGGGGCTACCCCAGCCGCCATTCCCACCTCGTCCTCCAGCGCAGTTCCAAAATCATTCCGGATCACAGCAGCAATTTCAACAGCAGCAGCAGTATTCTGGTTCGGGTTACGGCACCAATCCATCATATGGCTCACACGGTGACAGCACCCCTCCAACACGGGGTCGTTGGACCGGAGCACCAGGACCTCAAAACCAGAACGGACGTGAATGGCAGAGCCAGGGTCGTCCGTATGGTGGTCGTGAAGAAGGCGAATGGCGTGGTCGTGGGTTCGACCGCGGACGTGGTCGAGGAGGATGGCGAGGCAGCGGACGTGGAGGCGGTCCACCAGGTCGCTGGAGTGGTAGCAGAAGCCCTAGTCGAAGTCGATCGCCGCGTGGAACACCGAGGTCAACAGATGAACGACACCCGAGATCAAGGTCGCGTTCATTATCTCGTGAGCGCTCGCGCTCACCGAGGCGACGCTTCGATGGCCCAGACCGGAGAGGTGGACCTGTCAGACCATACAGCCCGCCTAGAAGACCATCGAACCCTGCAGCCGCGGGTCCTATGAGAGGACGTGAGGAGATCACGCCGGCAGTGGGCAAGGACGAGTTTGGGCGTGACATTGTGCCACGATCAGGATCGGCCAGTCCGCCAAGAAATGGTGCGACGCGAGCCGGCACCACTAGCGTCGATGATGAAGATACTCTGTCCGTGGACATGGAGATGGGTACGCCCGATCCCGAGGAGGACCCGAGCAGGTCAGGCGGTCCGCCTGCCTCGGCGGTGGCAGGGCCATCGTCTTCATCAGCCAACACTGCTTCTGCCTTGCCACCGACCTCTACGGCAAGCAATTCATCTGCCGGTCTGCAGGATTTTGATTTCAGATCGTTCGATGCTAGTAATCCTGCTTCGTGGCAGGCTCTCGCGGCTGCATGGCAAGTAACCAATGGCACCACACCGACGCAGGAGCAGCTCCTTTCGATGATGATGAATGGTGGAGGGTCTCAGCAGCAACAGGAATTCCAACAGCAGAGCTCGTATCAGCAACCTTTCCAGCCACAGCAGATTAAAACTTTCGTTTCGAGCTACCCCGACGAGGACGACGACAATGATGGACGCGGCTGGAGTGGCGGTCAGCGTGGTGGTTTCCGTGGACGAGGAAGGGGTGGGTTCCGTGGCCGTGGAAGAGGAGGATATGGTGGTGGTGGTGGTGGAGGCTATGGAGGTGGAAATGGAGGTGGAAATGACGATGCGTATGGGACGGACGTGATCGTCTTGGGAGGCGGCGATGGTTGAAATAGCGTTGCAGCCTGTCTAGAATGACCGCATTTCCTTTATTGCACTTGGCGCCACGTTAATCCTCTATTTTTTTTCTGGCTCTGTAACAATATGACACCTTGCAAACTTTCCGACATGTTGATCGTTGCTCCTGCCAAGGTGGAGTTTGCCGTAGCTTCGGCCCACTGCCGCAGCTTGCGTCCGTGCTTCTTCGCCCTGTGCTTGGTCAGCACACACACCTTGACTTGCCAAAGTTCTGGTCTGCACTGGCTGACGTGTTCGGTTCTTCGTCCACGGCTAGAGGACTTTTTTCGACGGCTTGCGCCGTAATGGTCGCCGGGTTTTGTGATCGACGGGTCCGATTGCTTTTGCTTCATAAGCCAGCGAGTTCCAGCTCTAGATCACCAGTCAGCGTCTTTCAGCCAACGCGGCCCGCCCTGGCTTGCCCCGTGTTGCCCTCTTTCCCTCGACGATGTACCCCGTCGCCTGTTGCTGCGAAGTGTGGCTGCTCGTGCTCGAGTATTTGGACAGAGCAGACCTCACACGGGTGGCTCTTACTTCAAAACGGTACAACTGGCTCGCCACTCGCGTTCTCTATCGACATGTCAGCATAGTTGGACCGATACCCTCGTGCAGTCTGCTGCACAATTTGATCGGCGTGTTGTCGAAACGAGGGGAAAGCAACGACTGTCCAGGACCGGCGACGTACGTTCACACATTACACCTCGACATGCAATCTGCCAACGGAACCGTGCTACAGCACTCCGCCAACGCTGCGGCTCGATATGCCGCAGTTTTCGCGGCGCTGACAAACCTACACACTCTCGCACTTGGCGAGGCATTCAATGCTTTCCTCAGTATAGCCGTCGCCAACGTGCACCTGCCGAATCTGAGGAGACTGGCTCTGCACTGTGCAGTGGGGATGGAACCGTTCGTCGCACGACATTCGATGCAGTTGACCCATCTGAGGATACCGTATCTCGATCCGAGGCGGCTTTTGAGTCACGGCAAGCTGTGTCCGAATTTGCAACACCTCGAGGCGGCATCGCTGCAGACGGTGTCTTGGGCTACGGCGACGAGTTCGCCGTTGACGACTGTGTCTACGAGCGCGTGTAAGATGCGTCCGGGTGGTGGCTTTGATCTCGACACATCCCATTGCAAGACTGCGTTTCAATTGGTCGCAAGGTGAGCTCCAGCATCCCTATGATTCAACGCGACAGATAATTAATCGCTCGAATATTGTTCTTCCGTACAGAAATGCACGGCATCTCAGACGAATACGACTGTTACACATGAGCACGATTATTTCGCTCTGCGAGATGCTCAGATGTCTCGAAGACGTCCCACTCGCAACAGTCCACGACCTCCAAATCGACCTCGCATACCCTGCACTCGAACCA
>Ga0247815_10002819_pt1 | contig 12741 bp, 15 predicted proteins | sample UWRJL194509B1_FD_181014 | JGI IMG/M metagenome (GOLD analysis project Ga0247815, IMG submission 181014) | Plant litter microbial communities from Arlington Agricultural Research Station in Wisconsin, United States - UWRJ-L194-509B-1 | ecosystem: Environmental > Terrestrial > Plant litter >... | reverse complement strand
AAGAGTACAAGCGAGAAGCAGAGCTCGCCGAAAGGTCTGCGGCGAAGTACACAGCCTTTCAGCACATCTGAACTTGTTCTGTCAGCGCGCTCATCTCTGCACGAGAGAATTATCTGAGTCTTTTTGTCATTGCTGAGGCCCAAAGGCTATCTATAGTAGAACATGGCGCGAAGGTACGAGGCCGGAGGCTGAGAGAGTATGATGTACTCATTGCTTCGTCAGCTCGCGTTTTTCGAAGACAAAATTGCCGAATACGAAGGACTTGCCAGAAAGCTTGATGCTGTATATGCTGGAACATTAGGTCCACTTGGTTCGTTATTTGTCTCGTGGGTGTGCCTATAAGCAGGCTCATCATTACACCAGAGTTACCCGCGAACGACATGATAATTTCGGAGCTCCGAAGTGCTCAAATACAGCTAGAGAGCAGCAAAATCGCAGTTCGTGTTGAGTATGAGACCATTTCTCATTTGAGTAAAGCCCGCGATGCCATAAATAATGCGGTAGACGAGATCTCCCGCGGCAACGCACTTCTCGGCAACGAAAGTACGCGTGTTATCTTTCCAAAATACCGACCTGCAGATCACTTCTTAATGCTAACACCATCAATCGCCACAGACAGCGGCAACAATAAAGTCGCCGATGCTTATCGCAAGGCTCAGAATCTCGCGCACGAGTTCCGCAACACTCTCCAGGACGCACGTGCTATCAATACCGCAGTCAGATTCTCCGAGGAGATATTGATTCCGCGACCTGTAGTCCGCGCTGGTATTGGCGGTATGAGATCTCCTGTGGACTCTAGCGTAGACGGGTCGGTCTGGGGTACGCGTCTAATTCGTTTCTAAGTACATCCTTCAGTTTATAAGGCTAACCGAACTATCAGAGCAAGCTCAGAACATTTATAAGAGGGACGTGGTGCTTCGCAACTTTGTAAGAGCATTTCTTCCTGAAGTTCCGTCAGGTGACACGGGTCTGAATTGTGTATAGTTTTGCTCGGACGAGGTGGGCAGAGGCGAGGCGCGGCTTCACGCGGCACAGTATAGAATGCGACAGGCCCGTTCAGCGTTGCTCGTTATCGAGCAAACAGTACGAGAACGACGTCGGCGGATGTACGAGGAACGCTCAACTTGATCGATTAAGAGACTCGATTTTTTCGCACGTAATCTTGTGACCCGGGGCTGCTTATGTACAGCTCATGTCTTCAACCAGTGTGCCCAACGCCATGATTAAATCCAATGGCTTTGCTTGTGTGCTCGATGGGCTTGATTGCAATGCATGAAAAGGGGCCGCTCATTATTTGAATTATGTTAGCATTTAATTTAAAGCTCAATGAGGGTAGTATTATGCATAGATACGGTGGGCCACCTGCAAATGTTTCAGGGACACAGGCGGCTGAGACCGAAACGGTGCACACCTTTGCCTCCTAGGCTACCACACCAGGTCCCGTTCTTCAGAGTTGTTCTCTCTACACCACCTCAGTCCGACTTAAGCATTCTTCTGGCTGCCTGTTGAACTGTTCCCGAATTTGTACAAGCTTCCGATGCCCGCTCGATCAAACACAGTTCCTCCGGTCATCGTCACCAATAGCTGGACGCGACTTCGCCTTCTATTTCCGAGCCAGATCAGCGCCTGCACCACATCACTTTATATCACGGTCTTGAACGAGCCTGACGAGATATACCGCGCGCTGATGGTCATCTCATCGTATCGCAATCTCCGGACACTTTCCATTTTCCAACGGCACATCCGCCCTACACGCCCAGATCGACACAGTGGAGAGAAATCAACTCCGATGTCACATCCGAGTCCATCATGGCCTCGTCGATTACGCCTCCCACATCTCCGTACACTACGAATCAGCCCAGACCTCCCACCACGCTTGATCGACTTCCTCATACTCAACTGCCCAACCATCGAAGTTATCAACGTGATGAAACCACAGCAGGCCACAAGCCGCTCGTTTATTCCAAATGGGCACTATTCAGCCCAGGTAGCTCCGGCACTCCGTGTGCTCGACATCGGCGATTGTCCTCTTGAATGGGTTCGACATCGCCTCAACTTGAGCCAGTCGTTGCGACTCAAAAAGGTTTCAACTTTCTTCCAGCCGAATGATGCGTCGCCTTTGGACATGCTACTTCAGCCCGCCGTGGATTCCCACTCCCTGTGCGCGGTACATCTCAACATCACATTTACCGCTGTCGCAAGTACTTCGTGAGTAATCAGCTCACATGCATCCCTTTGCTAACGACGTATAATCCAGAGTATCAACAGGGCCCGCAACCATGGACACAGTGCTTGCTTCTACATTGTCTACGCTTCCACGCTTGCGCGAACTTGTTATGTCCGGTCGGTCCTCATACAACTTCCAGTCCACAGTCAATATCGAAGTTGCGCTGCATGCCGGCATTCGGGTCATACATATTGCTAGTGCCTTCGATGTGGTCTCACTCATCAACTCCGCGAACCGGTGGCCACAAACTCTCCGGGAGTTGATACTACAGATGCCTCCAGGTGCAGAGAGGGCGGAGGATGAAAATTTGCAATGGCTGAGAGATGTTTGTCGGGCTCGGAGAGTCGTTTTGCGCCGCAAAACGGCCTCTTGACACAGCGGCCTGGACTGTTGCCATGGGAGATGAAAAGTATATCCCAGAACCGATGTATCTTTCCGAGGCACTGGTTCCAATGAGCATCATGCAAGGTTAAATTTCATGTTCTACCGAGAGGTTAGATGTACACTGCTCTAGAGATGCACAATAGGGATGCCAAAACATGGACTGGCCCATGTCACTCACTCCGTTCATTTGTGCGCTCTTTGCGGAGAAATGAGGTTTTCATCTTTACAGAGTCATGCCTGATACCACGACCAAGATCAGCGAGCATCTCTGTGCACTTACTCAGTCATACCACACCAACAACCCCAGCCCTTATCGGTAAGTCAGCATCAACCGATTTCCATGCGTCAATGTTGCATAAATATTTGACCTTCTTTGTTTGTTGATGCCTGCAGCCCAAGCATATATGCCCGTGTGGCCGGGTTATTTCGGATGGAAGCACTACTGCGGAGGCTAGGGGCTGCCCTGATTGCCGCGCAGTACTTATAGCGCGAAGCTTGGACAGTGCCCACTCACTAACCTCTGGCCTGCAGGACTCTATCCGGCTACTTATTCTTCAGAATATCCCTCATGGAACTTCATAGCGTCTTATCGGCTGAGCTTCAGAGCTTAGACGCCGTGCCACACGAGTTTGCCGCTACCGCCGCCAAAGAGTCTCAAGCGCGACGTGACCTCTCTGATGACGAGCGACGACTGTTGGCTGCTAAGAAGGCAATGGATAACGCAGCTCAGGAGCTAGAAGCAACGACAAAGACATCGCGCAGAGTCAGCGGTTTTCTAACCGGCAAGTCGAGAGGCTACAAGCGCGAAGCAGAGCTCGCCGAAAGGTCGGCGACAAAGTGCGCAGCCATTCAATGCGTCTAAACTTGTTTCGTTAGAGCGCTCATCTCAGCACGGGAAAAATACTCTACTCTATCCATTGTTGCGGAGGCACAGAGGGAATCCATCGCAGAGCATGGAGAAAAGGTGCGATATTTCAGGTTTGGAGACTGAATCAAGCTTATTACCTTTTCAGATTACACTGCTTGAAGGCAAGATCATTCGCTTTGAAGAGCTTGCGAGTAAAATAGATGCCATTTATGCTGAGGCTTTGGGTCCGTTCGGTGCGTTGTCCGTTCCTCGGGCGTGTAGTAGCAGACTCATTATGACAACAGAGTTGCCTGTCAACGATATCTTGACCTCGGCGCTCCGAACAGCTCAAAGCGAGCTGGAGCACTCCCAAGTAACGGCCATAGTCGAACGCGAGACCATGGCCCATTTGAACAAAGCCCTCGAGGCCATCAACAACGCCGTCGACGAAGTCGCCCGAGGAAATGCCCTACTCGGCAAAGACAGCACGTGTCCTCTCTGCATGAAATCAAATTGAGTAGTTTCTAACTGATATTAACATCTTTCTTTGGCTCCAGACAGCGCCAGCAGTAAGGTAGGCGACGCGTACCGGAATGCCCAGAACCTCGCACATGAGTTCCGCGGCGCACTGCGAGAGGCACACGCAATCAACGGCGCAGTCACCTTCGCAGAAGAGCTTAGTATTCCGCGACCGCCTATACGCTCCAAAGAGACGGGTTCAAGAATCGGGGTCGACTCAAGCACGGATGCATTAGTTTGGGGTGAGTATGATCTTTGAATACGAGTCCTTTTTAGCGCGCATTTGACTGATCAAGGTAACTTTGAAACCTAGAACAATCGCAGAAGAGTTACAAAAGGGATGTGCTACTACGAGATTACGTGAGAGCGTCTCGTTACGAATCACAATAGCGATGTAAGACTGAGTTATTTTCAGTTTCGTGCCAACGAGGTCACCCGAGGCGAGTCGCGGCTTCATGCGGCGGAGTCTCGTGTGCGACAAGCACGTTCAGCACTACTCATTGTTGAGCAGGCAGTGCGGGAGCGCCGTCGTCAAACGTACGATGAACGTGCGACTTCAGGTATTTAAGGCGTCCAGAGGAGGCAATCGTGCATTTGAAGCCCGCAAAGGGTCTCTATGAGGAGCTGGATGTGCAGAATAAAGCAGTGCTGTGTCTGGAATGGGTCACTCATCCGGAGTCGGCAGTTCGCGCAAGCCACAATTGGTTGTAAGCCCACCACTACAGTACATGTTCAGTAGGCGGCGTTCAAACCAATTAGATACTACTGCAAAATTCTCACAGGCTTATTTTACCAGTGGTGTGCGCGACCCGAGCCGCCGCCGCGTTTGATTTTACTTATTGGCACCACTGCATCTACAAATTCGCACGCATCAGTGCTACCCAAATATTTGTCGTTCGCTGATTAATATGTCCTGTGGCGCAGGCAGATATGCCCGTTGCCGGGGTTATTTCGGACGAAAGCACTGCCGCGGAAGCAAGGGGCTGCGATAGAGTACATATGGCGCTCACCTGTGCCCTGCAGCCCATCATCCAGACAGGTATTCCTGAGCAGGCCTCTCATGGAGCATCACACCACCCTGTCGACAGAGCTACAGCGCTTGGGTGACATTCCTCGCGAGTTAGAAGCTGTAACCGCCAAAGAGTTACAAGCGCGGCGCGACCTAGTCGAGGACGAGCGGCGACTGGCGGCGGCTAAGAATGAATTGGATAATGCAGCTCGGGAGGTCGAAGAAACAACTAAAACGTCCCGCAAAGTCAGCAGCTTCTTCACCGGCAAGTCCAAAGGATACAAGCGAGAGGCAGAGATCGCCGAAAGGTCTGCGGCGTAGTGCGTGCTGTTAGAGTACACCTGAACTCGTTGCCTTAGAGCACTCGTATTAGCGCAGGAGAAGTACTCGAATATTTTCGTTGTTGTCGAGGCACAAAGAGTATCAATCGCTGAACATGGCGCGAAGGCATGACGGAGCAGGGTGTGTGAGCGTACGAAGCTCATGTCTTCCCCCAGCTTGTGCCACTTGAAGACAAAGTCATTCAATACGAGAAACTCGCGGGAAAGCTAGATGAGATATACACCGAGGCTGTAGGCCCGTTTCGTGAGCTGTTCGACTCTCTGGTGAGTTCAACAGTAGACTCATTGTCATCTCAGCTTTCCCCGCCAACGACATCCTCACGTCTGCAGCAAGGACAGCTCAGAGCGAGCTGGAATACAGCCAAATTGCGGTCCTCGTCGAACGCGAAACCATGGGTCATCTGGACAAAGCCCTTGAAGCCATAACTAAGGCAGTCGACGAGATCGCCCGTGGGAATGCTGTGCTCGCTGAAGACAGTACGTGGCCGCCCCACCTTGAATAACCTGCTATAGTTCTTCGTGTAACATTCGAATATCTTTTATCTCAGATAGCGCCAACAGCAAGGTAGCCGACGCATATCGTAATGCTCAAAACCTGGCACACGAGTTCCGCGGTGCGCTGCGAGAGGCACGCGCAATCAACAACGCTGTCACTTTCGCGGAGGAGATCAGCATTCCGCGACCACCGATACTTTCCAAGGAGACGGGTCTCGGGTTTTCCGTAGACCCAACCGCGGACGTTATGGTTTGGGGTGCGTGTCATCTCTCAACAATTCCTCGGCTTGTTAACCTAGCTGATTTCGAAATCTAGAACAGTCGCAAAAGAGTTACAAGAGAGATTTGCTGCTTCTAGAACTTGTGAGAGCTCTTATTTCAAGCCAATACGGCAGTAGTGGCCTGACCCTTTGTAGTTCCGTTCAGACGAGATCGCCCGAGGAGAGTTGTGGCATCATGCGGCGGAGTCTCGAGTACGACTGGCTCGCTCGGCACTGCTCATTGTCGAACAGACAGTGCGAGAGCGTCGTCTGCAGGCTTATGAGGAGCTCACAACTTGAGGTCGAAATACTTCGCTCGCTGCTGGCAAACATGTGACGCTATCACTATTGTTGCTTTGCTCCTGTATTAGATTCGTGCACTAAGGTTACTGGGAAAAGGTTCAGAATCAAGCTTGTATATTTGGCTGTTATCATGTGAGTATGTATCACGCGGCAGAGTGCGCCGCGTCTGCCAGCTGAAATCATGAGGCGTTCTCGATTCGTTTCATGGCCGCCTGCGTCAGCCTAATCCATTCCACAAACTTCAGGATAGCCTTCCTATGACGCTACGTAACAATGTACTGCACGACGAAAAGCAGCCCGTTGATGTCTTTCCGGTCCAGAGTTTGCGGTAGCTCGGAACATAGACCACCCGCCGCAGGTCGAACGACAACATGTCGCAATGTAGCGACGATACAAAACCGTTGCGAAGGTTGCGCCGGCGAGGATCAGGGATCGGCCCGTGCGACCGAGTCTAATGCGGGCCGTCGTTCGGGATCCGGATCTTGCGCGTCTTCGTCTTCTTCCTCCGCTCTCCGCCGATTCTCGTCATGTTCCTTGCTCATCCGCGCCCGACAATGACCTGTAGTCTTCGTTTATTGTGGCTCCGATGACAGCACGAGCGACTGGCCGCACTCAACCCTGACGCGCACATTCCTGAGGACCACGATTCGGTGCCAGTCGTCGCAGTGACCTGTGTCCTTCATGCGCGCGCACATCCTGACGTTGCGCGGGTTTTGGACTAGATCGCCCTAGCCTGGCTGCGCCCATCTAAACGGACACTACCTGTTGAACGAAGAGCAGCTACCCGGAAAGCACAATGGAGTAATTCGAGCATAAGCCGTGCATGCCGCGCACTTGACAACCGCGACTCATCAAGAATGTCAGCCAGCCTGCATGTTCAAGGTGCGCTCAGCGTTTTCTGGGTCGCAGAACGGCGGCTGACCCCTCGACTAATATCTAGCTTCTTGCGGTCGCTATTTTCCTGCGCCAGTCCTCGTGAGCAAGGGCATGCACACTCAGCCAACGTCTGTCAAAGGTCGTTCTAACTTCTTCAAGCAACTCGCGCGCATACACCAGCTTGGTCCAATCTATGCCCTGTGTCCAACTTTGGATAGGCAAGATCAGAGAAGGCTCGTAGCGGCGATTCAAGCGACATCAGCCGCCACGGACCGCGCCGCCGCTCGCACCTCCCTACCCGCTCGCAGTATCATAAACCCTCTCATCTTATCGACGCATCTTTGCCGGTCAGCAACACACCCCGTTCCTTATTTCACATCACCGTCATCGGCCTCGAAGAGTTTCGCGCACATATCCGCGTCGCCATGCTCGATAGTGCCAGGCCGGCGAGGGAGACGAGAAGAAGGTCGTGCACGAGACTGTCCCAAACACGGAATGAGCTCGAGGCAATAGCGATCGGGATGTGTGGGACGGACGTGTTACCATTCGTGTCGAACCCGAGCACCAATGTTGTGATGAGGGTCGTGGCGCTTAGGGACGCAAGCCGTCCAGGCGGGTTCACTGGTGAGTTCTGCTTCAGTTCTTCTTACACGATCGAACTGGCTAATCAGTACCTCGTGCTCGCGCAGAATGTGTATATCAAAGTCGTGACTCGCTGTGCCGAACTGGTCGGTGGTTCGAGGGAACCGCTCGGGCCCTGGTTGTATCCACTCACCGCAACACGAACAAGATCCCACTCTTGCCACTCTCGTCGCTTCGCAAATCATTGTTAATATTGCTTCCACAAGGGCACCAGTCATTCTACTAGCACGCACGTTCGAGCTACAGCTGATCACGTGGCAGGCACCGGACCTGCACAAACACGGAGCGACACGAACTGGTCGATGTTGAGCTACATTTAGACCGGTATACAGGCCTTATCGTGAATTCACACCGGTTTTACAGTAAGAGTCTGTTTATACGCCACGCCCCTGCTTTTGCTCCCGACGGGTCAAGCACCCTCGGTGCCACCGCCCAGCTCGCTCGCTTCCCTGGTTGTCGCCATGTGTGATATATTCAGGTCTGATTTGGTCTGAATCTCAAAATGCGATAGATTTCACTCGCTAAAAGGTTGACGGAGAGGGGGTTTCCAGAGCAGGCTCGCCCAGAGCTGCGGCTTCCTTCGCCCAAGATAGGTCCCGGTACGACAAATCACTGGGTCAATGGTCAGTACAGCAGCCAGCCTATAGAAGCTGAAGATCACGGGTATTCTAGTAAGGTCGGTGTGTAACAGCAAGATTCCCTGTATGGTGAGGCCAGTTAGCTTTCGGGACATCGTCGCAGCGCCACACCCGGCCACAAACAAACAAACGGCGACAGGCGATCTTCACCCGATTCATCTATCCCGCACGTGCGATCGCGGCAGGTTTATACCTCGAAGCCTTAGCACATTGCTCGGACCCTTCCGTTCTGAGCCGTTATATGTTCTCTGGCGTTCACCTGGTGGAGTCATCAGCAACGACTCTACCTGTTCCCTCCTCTCTGGATCCTTTCGGAGATACCCGGAGCGCGAGATTGCCACCGCAGCTTCTGAAGCGGCCAAAGTGCGGTGCCCCAGCACATCCAGAGACTCCGGACGGCTTTAGAAGGGCGGTGTCATCGCTCTGTTCGCCAAATAGGTGTCTGCCGTGCCATCTTGTCGTCCTTCCACTCTCCAGAAGTCCCCACTATGGGTGCACTTCATTCCATGATCTCCCGCCAACAGCCTTCTTCTGATGCGAAGAACTCGAGTTCGACATCAGAGGATCACAAGCAGGTGTCAACAAACAACAATTCGAATGTGAATGTTATACATGGTCCGGGCACTATCGTCAACAACAACTCCGTTACAACTTACATCGGCGCGCATAACCCTGCAGCCCCCGAATCTCCTTTCAGGTAGAATATTTTTGTTCTCGTTGCGATCGTCGCTGATGGCCGGACAGTGACGTGAGTGTCACAGGAACACTACCTCCGATGCCTACCGTTTTCTATGGTCGAGACGATTGGGTCGCTGACGCAGCTCGTCTGCTGGTCTCCAATAGCCGACATGCGCATCTAGCCATCCTTGGCTCGGGGGGCATGGGCAAGACATCGGTCGCACTGGCCGTGCTTTATAATGCTGATGTCGTGGCGTGCTATCCGGATGGACGACTGTTCCTCTCGTGCGAAGCACTCGTGGACGCCAATGACATCGTTGTCTCCCTCACAAAGCTCCTCGGACTTCCAGCATCACGAGACCTCTTGAGCGAAGTTATCACTCGCTTAAAGTCCGGTCCTCGCGTGGTCCTTGTGCTAGACAATCTCGATGCCGTCTGGTTGAGTAGTGGGACACTGGCTCATGATGTGGATGAGCTACTGGGCAGGCTCGCGCAAATCCCTTCGGTCTCATTGGTAATTACGTGCAGAGGGACTGAACTGCCGCAGTCTGTTCAGTGGGCCAATGCGGGTGCTGCGATTCTCGAGGCGTTCTCTCCCGAGGCCGCGCTGCAGACATTCGTGGATAAGGTAGGGCGCCAGCTGACTTACGAAGAAACAAACATTGCCAAGCAGCTTGTCGCCGCAGTGGACAGAATGCCTCTTGCGGTTTCGCTCCTTGGCCAGCTTGCTTGTCGCGGAAACTTGGTCTCCGAGCTTCTCGTTCGCTGGAACCGTGAACGAACATCTCTACTTCGCACCCACGGAACTGGTAGAATCAACAGCGTCGAGGTATCGATCCAACTGTCGATCAATATGTTACTTGTGGCCGACGATACGCGAGAGTCGCTGCAGCTCTTGTCTCTCTGCAGCATGTTGCCTGACGGTCTCCGCCGGGATGTATTCGAAATGCTGCGCCGACACTTCAAACAAATCGATCGCGCAAGGGACACTCTGTTGGTCTATGCTCTCATAAGCCTGGGTGCTGACCGAACGTTGAGGACACTCAGTCCTGTACGGCACCTCGTACTGGATCGACATCCTCCCGAGCCACGTCACCGCAATGCTCTACTCTCGATCTACTTTGGCATTGCTGGCGAGCTGCCGGTTGATCCAAGCAAAACTTTCACCGAGGCGGCCGATATTGCTGCGCCAGAAATAGGCAACCTCTCGTCACTCTTGCTTATAGTCGTCGATCAACCATCGCAACAAGTCGTCGATGCGGTGCATAGATTTACAAGCTTTGCATACTGGCAGCAGCCAACTGTGACAGTGGCGTTGGCTCTTCTCCCGCACCTCGATACCCATCCCGAGTGGAAGGCAACATGCCTCAAAAGCATCGGTCTGACGCAGATTAGGCTTGATCACTATAGATCCGCTATCGAGTCTCTTCGTACCGCTTCGCGGCTGTTTTGCGAGATCGGCAACCGGTCCGAGGCTGCCTGGTGCAACCGCATGGCTGCGGAACCGCACCATCATCTCAGCGAGTACGACGAAGCGGAGTCGTTGCTGAATGATGCACTGGAGGTGTACGGCCAAATGGGGGACGCAATAGGCCAGGCAATGTGCAGACTGAGTCTTGGTGACGTGATGAAGATGAAGAATGATTTTCCTGCTGCGATCGAGCACCTATCCACAGCGCGACAAACCTTCAACATTCTTAACCGTACTTTTGAAGGTTCTCAGTGCTCTCAGTTTCTCGGTATCGTGTACCTCAATCAGGGCAATCTCGATTCTGCCGCCACTGAACTTGAGGCTGCACGCCTTGCGTTCAGCAGCCTTGGGAACAAGATACACATGGCACACAGCACAGGCTTTCTCAGTGCTGTCTATCGTCGACAAGGCAGGCTCTTACTGGCTGAGCAGGCTCTGGAAGAGGCGGAGAGGATACACAAGGACAACGGCGATCGACTGGGTCTTGTGAGCTGCGCGGAGGAGTTTGGATACTTGCGAAATGACCAAAGGCGCCGAGACGAGGCCATTGCGTACTTCAAGTCCGCAACCCGCCTCTACGAGGAACTGGATATGCTTTGGAAAGCCGAACATTGCCGTAAATGGATCATGAGCTTGGGTGCTCTGTCCGCATGAATGCGGACTCTGTGTAACAATACTCCGCAAATAGGTTACCCAATCGATCGCAGATCCACCATGTAACTGGCTATAATTAGATGCGCAGAACTAAACTCCGTTCAAACCAGTATCTCTCTCGCACTTTGTGCTCTTGCAATGCGCCTGAACATCACATATGGTGCCCTGCTGGTACCGTTCTTGGCCGCCTCAATTCCCGACGGTCCTGTCCTCACCTCATTCACCGTCGTCGTTATGGCTCTCGAAGGTATTGTGACCCAGATCTGCAAACCCGTGCTCCATAGTGTAGGACTGCTTGACTTGCTAACATCACTGGTTGCTGTCACAAGACCCCGTCAAAAACATTTCCGTCGTAAATACCTTGGTATCGAGCTACACATTATACACTAGTATTCTCACTGAGAACACTGGGTCACGACTGAGCTAATACTGAGGTGGTGGTATCTCGGTATCGACATTGACCCGACCAAGCAACTACCCGCAAACTACTACCTGGTTGATACCAGATTGCAAATACTGGGCTACCACCAGGCTAATACCACAGGTATTGGCTCAGTATTAATCAAATCCAGCAACTACCGAGCCACTACCCATGGTATTAGCCTGGTGGTAGCCCGGTATTTGCAATCTGGTATCAACCAGGTAGTAGTTTGCGGGTAGTTGCTTGGTCGGGTCAATGTCGATACCGAGATACCACCACCTCAGTATTAGCTCAGTCGTGACTCAGTGTTCTCAGTGAGAATACTAGTGTATAATGTGCAGCTCGATATCAAGGTATTTACGACGGAAATGTTTTTGACGGGGTCTTGTGTGTGATGCTTGTTGTGCTCAAACTCTGTAGACTGTTATGATTGATACATTATGAGTGTCTGTGAGATAAACGCCGTCGGGAGAGAGTCCGTGACGTGGGCTGGCTCTTAAAATAAATAAAATTCAGCTGCTTAATCATTGCCAACATATCGCCCTAGATCAACCCAGCATTCCCGAAATACATTAAACTGCGACGTGTTGGTGCCTCGAGGCCACTGTGCCTTGTTTGACCCCTTCCGTTTTCGGCCATTACCGGTCATATGGCGTCCACTCGGCTGAACACGTGCCCGCCTTGCCTTCTTGTCGTCTTCTCTTCTCTAATGAGTGTGAGCCCGTCCAAGATTCCCCGCTGGCGACCTGCCAGTGCGCCGAAGGCGAGCAACCTAGGTCCGACGTCTAAGGGTCGCAAGCAGGCGTCATCAAACAACAACTCGAACAGCAACATCATTCACGGTCCAGGGACGATCAACAACAATAACCCTGTTACAACCTACGTCGATGCGCGCCCTCCAGCACCACCTCCGCCACTTGTCAGGTAGATCCTCACTTGCTTGTCAAGAACGCTACTAACGTTCGGATAGCAACGC
>Ga0247815_10002818_pt1 | contig 12742 bp, 14 predicted proteins | sample UWRJL194509B1_FD_181014 | JGI IMG/M metagenome (GOLD analysis project Ga0247815, IMG submission 181014) | Plant litter microbial communities from Arlington Agricultural Research Station in Wisconsin, United States - UWRJ-L194-509B-1 | ecosystem: Environmental > Terrestrial > Plant litter >... | reverse complement strand
CTCTCGCGCAGTATAGGGAAGACATGTAGAAATCCAATACGAGTCACAAATGAGGGTATGTACAACAAGGATCATCCTCAATTACAACACACGATTCACCCTCTCTGCTCTTTTCTCCGCAAAACGGAGGAGAATAACCCAATAAGCGGAGGTATCTCAAAGCGTGTAAACATAGCCGCTCCACCGGTCACCCTTGAGACGCTTCGCCTCTTCGACGCTCTCGAAATCGCCGCCTTTGCCGGAGCCGACACCAGCGATGCGCTCCTCGCGCTCGCCGCGCGCACGGGCCTCGTTTTCACGCTTGAGGTACAGCATGAAGACGAGCGACATGATCCATCCCATGAAGATGTAGCCGAGAACAATGCAGTGCTATGAAGGAGGATCAGAACATGTTTGCGGTACTGGAGCAGGTTGGACGTACACCAGTGCGGTACCATGGACGCTCCTTGGAGCGGTCTGTGATGCAAGGAAGGAATATTGTCAATCTCGGGTGGCGCATGGATGCAAGATACATACAGATATTAGACGAAACGACGCCATTAAGGTTGCCAAAGCCTGTCGGACAAAATGGATCAGCCGGCTATGGACGTCGCTTGAGAAGTGAACGAGGCGTACCAATGACCATGCCTAGCGTCACACTGCGCTTGTAGCTGCCTTCCGTGTTGTTGGAGACCCATACACTGTATCACGAGTCAGTAGGACGATTTGGTTCAATATTGTAGGGTACGCACATTGTGTTGGCAATCAATGGATAGATACCCCTACGCGTAGAGCCGTTAGAAAACGGAGGATAGTGAGCTCAAGCACAACGTACGAGGCTGCGAGGTACACTGCGAAGTATGACAACTTCGGGTTGCGGGACCCCACCAAAATTGCGTAACCCGTGAGGCCAACGCCAAAGAAGATCCTATTGAGAAAGTATATCAGATAGGGATGGACAGGTCGGGCTGTTGATACTCACAAGTTGAAGATTCCACGGCGCTTGTAGCGATCTGCCGCGAACCCGACGGCGCATGTCACGAAGCAAGCCCAAGCGTAGACGGGAACTGAAAGAAGGTTGGCTGGCGTTGCCTTGTACTGAGATTAATGTCAGCTCATGTTCCAAGCATACATGCTCGGTAGGTAGTACTTACGCCGAGCTGCAAAGTCACCAGGTTGTCAGTCAATGCTCACTTCGAGAATCAACTTTTGTCACGTACTGCGTTGATGATGCTGGGCAGGAAGAGCGAGAAGGCATACAGAGGACCGTCGCTACCAGCGTACAAGAGCACTAGCGGCGAATGATCAGTCACGAACGTAACTCAGTGTTCATGAGGATGGACTCACTGCCCATCCACATCTTCGGGTCCTTGAACGCAGACCAGATGTACTCAGACTTGAGTGATTCGCCAGCTGCAGAGAACTGGTCGTCGGACTGAAGCCTCCGGATGACAAAAGCACGCTCTTTCTCTGAAAGGAACTTGGCCGTGTCGGGGAAGTCTGTGCGTGGCTGTCAGCAAGTTTGTTCTTCAGACGAAAGAAGCGTTGTTCCTGACCCTGGATAATCCAGAACGACAGAACACCTGCAACGACTGTGGCGAGGCCCTCGAGAATGAAGATCCACGACCAGGCTGGGTAGCCGCCCACACCATCCATCTTGGCGATGGCGGCCGCAAGCAGTCCGCCGAACGCACCGCTGACCGTCGCAGCGGAGAAGAACAGAGCCGAGCGAATACCAAACTCGGAGCGCTTGTACCAGCTGGGGTCTCGGTCAGGACACGAGCAGGATCTGCGGTCTGGAGCGGTACGGACCATGAAAGATAATACTGCACACTGTGAACGAGCGTCAGCACTCAGGGTAAGGAATGACTATTTGGGGGCCACGAGACCACCCGGATAGGTACAAACCCCGGGAACAGGCCTGCCTCGAATATTCCTAACAGTACGCGCATCGCCGTGAGGCCGTGGTAGTTGGTGATGAGGCCCTGAGTGTGGGTGTTAGCGGAACTCCGACGAGCCGCGGCTGTTCGAGCCTCCGTACCTGGGCCATCATGATGATTCCCCACCTTTGCAATGCGGGGTCAGCGAGTCTGTTTGCTACACAAGGGGCCATCGCCGCGGCCAGGACGATGCGCAGGAGCTCGAAGACGAGTCTCACGGCATCGTCTAGCGCGGCTACTCCCGGGCAGAAACTCACAGGAACATCTGTCGTGCAGAAGCATATTCAGCGAATGCATTCGGTGCAGGGCCGTGTTGCAACAGCGGGGGCAATTGGTACGCACAGAAATAGAGAGCCAGATGCTTGGGCGAAGGCGCTGTTAACGATGCATGCGAAGAACCAAAATTGCTCAGCGACGAGTGCTGCCGGTACGTGTTCGGAATGATTCGCACCTTGAGAAAGACATTGCTTGGCGGCTCAAACAGGGAGTACGTGACGAAGAAGACCGAGAGAGCTACGGCATATTGAGAATCGCCCATGTGGAGGTCTTTGGTAAGGTTGTAGAGCTGATCGAGTGTAAAGTTGGTGCAAAAAATACACACATCACCGCCGGCATCAGCGAAGAGAACCCGCAACGCAGCCAGAACCGCGGACTAAACACACCTTAGCGTTGCCGATACTGGTGCGGTCGAGGAATGACAGGAGATACAGCACAGAGAGCCATGGGATGAGTCTGAGAGGGCGACGGAGACCACGTTGCGGATGGACGATGAGCAAATAGGGGAACAGTCAGCTTCCCCGCATGATCGACACACGAGACGGTCCCGCGCGCCACCGGCCTTCTTCGCCGACCAGTGCATTAACGCGGTCGTCGCGACAGGGTGTGCACTGAATGCGCGGCAGACGTGAAAAACCCCTGCCAGCATGCACCGTCCGAGTAACGGTAACAGTACAAGCGGCAACGCAGATGGCACCAACCAAGTCCGAGAAATACGACGAGACACGCACCGAAGGTCAATCTTGCGCACGAGCTTGGCCTCGTCAATGTCAGAGAGGTCGAGCTCATCTGAGGCTTGCAGATGGATGTGGGTTTTCTCAAGGTCCGGGTCGGTCGACGGTGAGCTGCTATACTCGCGTTTCGCCTTGTCTGTGGCGAGAGAGGTGAGCAGTGGACGTTCAGCAGTTGAGGAGTAGCAAGTCTCACCCGCTTCAACCGATGCCATAGTGACGAAAGAGACGGAGTGAGCTGGGGAAAGGAGGAGGAGGAAGAAGAGGCAGAACCGCAAGAGAGGAGCTCAGAGTGCGCGGGATTCTTTTGAGCGACTGGGAAGGGCGCTTCTTGCAAATAGATCTCGCGGGCAGACGAGTAAGCGTTGTGTTGACCGAAGCTCAGTTGTGTATGAGGAGGCTTCTCGAGAGCAGATTGGGCCGTGCGGGGCGTTCACCGGCGAGGCGTGACACCGGCACGAACTAGACTGTGGAGATCGTGCGGGGGTGTTCCAGGGCTAGGCACATCCGGGTGAGATCTATAGGCACCCGGGCCGGGGTTGGTGGTGGAGAGACAGAGCCATATCTCAAGCATGTGAAGTGGACGGCCCAAGGCTTCTCGTGACCTCAACACAGGCTTGCTGACATCACAAACTCGCACGCTTTGGTTCTAGAATCTCTATGACTGCTGGAGGATCCGGAGGATGAGGAGCAAGTTAGATATCCGAGGAGCTGATGTGCGGATGAAGATGCCGGGTTGGTGTTCACGTGCGCAGAGTGCGGTCTATGGCAGGAGTGGGAGTGGCGATCGGGTGAAAACGGAACCCGCCTTGCTTGACCTCCTCTCACACCTGACCTCCTTTACTCAACAACTAGTCTGCGCGCGCTCTTCATGCAATAGTAGCCATGTCACAATATCTCGCAGTACCATCAATAGGCCTCGCCAATGCGGACGATACTGTCATCGAATCCCTGCCCCAGAGCCAGGTTGACTACCTCAGGTGTGTGTGGATACCGCTGCAGCTGCTCCCCGACTGTTCACCTGATCACACACGCAGCCATGTATGGAAAGAAGAGGACGTTTGGCGCTCCTGGCGCAATATGACCCGGCAGAAAAATGCAATTGCTAATGGAACAAGGCTGGAGAACGCGTCGTGGCGCACATGGTGGAAGCAGCGCAACAAGCTCAAGACCATCAGCCCAGAAACCCTTAACTGGTTAATACCCTGTTGCTTTGCCACTGTCAGTACTTTGACTGACTGGCTGTTATGCGTTGCATCTGCAGGCTGAAGGACTCGGACGTGACCTGGCTCTATGGGCCGCTGCACTCCGCTGTGGACCCTGTGCCTCCACCCAAGATCTCAACTCCGCAGGACCGTCTCGGTCTCGAGACGTCAACTGTTAATTCCTTCGGACCTGCTGCTCCGACTGCCACTGTGAACCGCGTGCCGTTGAAACCCATTCTCAAGCATCGCTCCATTTTCGAAATGCTCACTCATCACATGCCTGCGTCGCCCATCAACGATGGATATATCGAGTTCGATGATACAGTTGGACCAGGTGACTATTTCCCTGCCGAGCCAGCGTCGGGTCCCAGCCCGAGCAGACCGGCTATCCCCCACACCAAATCCGATACCAACCTCCTTGCCAGCAGTCTGCGCACCCGCAAGTCCTCGCCTCAGGGCACAGATGATCACAACCACCAGGGCCGCCATCAACATGGCTCCAGTCCACCCGCTCGCACCCCAAGCACGTCCGGATCACCCCATCGCGCCCCGAGTGACGCTGAGAACGGCAAGCGCCACATTTCGTTCAACACTTTTGTCGAGCAATGCATCGCTATCGAGAAGCCTGCAGACCAGCCTTCGGACGATGATGCCAGCTCGGAAGACGAAATGGACGATGACGACGAAGAATCAGACGAAGACGGTGTTCTCGAGTTCCGCACCCGGTCTGGCAGCATGCCCCTACCACCTGCACCCAAAAAACCCAACCTTGTTCGCCACCACTCGCACTCAACCAGCGATCGCAGTTCCCACGCTCAACATGTGACTATCGCTCCAATTGCGCCGACCATCCTCAAGTCATCCGAGTCTTTTCCTGGCTTGAGCCCAACTGTGGTTTTCGTGCCACCCAATGGCTCAGTTTACAGCTCTGTCGTGCCGCCAGTCCAGTTCCAGTTGGACGAGGAAGTTCCGTTTACCAGCGCGCGCCGTGGTCGTGGCAGCGGCACGGCATCACCTTCTTCATCGTCGGCCTACACGGCAGCGGCAAAACACTCTGCAACGCACTTTGACGGCGACTCGGACGATACGCCGGACTTGGGCTTTGGCGACCAATTCCGGTCCGGCAGTGGCACCGCGAGCCCGCGCGGTAGGCGCGATGGCACTGGAGCGGCGCGGTATGCAGCTACTGGCACTGGCGGGCGAAGGCATCAACGCTCGTCGCCGTCGCAGTCACCTGAGCCAACTGCGGCTGCCTCGCTGCCCGTCGGATCAGCAAGCCGTCCGGTCGACATTTCCGGCCGCGGTCATTTGCAAGGGACAGTGTCCAGTTCGCCAGACACACTTTCGCCAGAGCCGTACCCAACCAGGGGACGCACTACTACCACTACCACTACCACCACGCCTGGCTCGTATAATGGCCACAGCTCGTCATCGAATGAGCGGTCCGAGTCGCGCGGGAGGACGAGTGTGCGCGGAAGCTCGAGCAGCGGTCTGAGTGACAGGAGTCGCAGTGGCAGCAGGCATCGTGTCGGCGAGTCCAGCCCAATTGGCAGCCTCAGCCCGAACCCGAGTCGGTCTAGTCTCTCCGCAGTTGTTGCGACAGCAGCGACTGGAACGAGCTCCAGCCCTTCGCCGCCTTCACCCAGAAGTCCGCCCGAAACGTCTTCAGCGTCCGGCGCGCAGCCTGCGCAGCAAACGACACTCAAGTCGGCGATGAAGCAGCGCAGCGCCGATTTTGTCCGGCCCAGTCTTGTGATCAACCGTGACCAACTTGAAGCCACCGCCGGCGCACAGTCGAACAGTGGTGGCGCATCGGACGTGTCCACAGACCGACACGACTATTGGGCGGACGCTCCTGGCCAAGCGCCTCACTCAATGCCCTCCCGGGTGCAGCCAGCGTCGGCGAGGTCTGGTGCCGTCGATCCCCAATCGGACGATGGTCTTGTCGGACGGGCGGTGTCAAGCGCACGCGGAATGTTGCGCGGGATCCTGTTCAATACGCCGCCAACGGCTGCCGCAACGGCGCAGGACTAATGCCCTGCGCATCGTCTCTTGTTTCAGTCTTCACTGTTCATTTCTGTTCCTGCTGTGTAGTCTTGTTCACACATCCTTCCGCAACTGCTCGCCCGCCTGCATAACATCTGCACCAACTGCCCGGCATGGACCGTTCGTACCATAATCACCCGTCTGTCCCACTGTCTGTTGTTGTTCATCTTGCTCACAACTTGTCTTCGTCTGCATCGCTCACTTGTCCGGTCTAGTGTTGCATCTTAGCCCGCTGTGTTCCCTTCGTATTCACTTCATGTTGTGTTCCTTACCCACCACAATCCCGCCTACCCCCTCCCCCCATCCTCCTGTTCGGTATATCTGCCGATAGTACATACATCACTTGTGCCAGTATCTTGTTCGCTATCCGTACATACAACACACACACGCAGATCCGCTATACGGCTCGCGCGTGAGAATATCTGTGTAGACCATCGCGCCAACAGCGCACGGCTGCGACGGCCATAGTTACACCAACGACAACATTCTCACGAATGGTTTGCGAAGAGCCTGTGTGGCCCGATGTTTGCCCACGTCGGCCGATCGATCAGAAATTTTCAAAATTGCTATTCTGGTTCACGAATAGTCGCCGAGGACGGCGATAAGAAGGTCATCATACAGCGTCTGTATTCATCAAGATACGATATTGAAGCGAGAAGGGAGAACGAGAGGTATGTACAAAGCCACCGACCCACGCCCGCGCGTGGAATGCGCGACGAGCGTAATGGGTACTGAGACGCTCTGGTCAATCTAAGCGCGGCGTGACACTCTGAAAAAACCGCCCCGTGGATTTAGGGGGCGGCGAGCAACGTTGGGAAACTGTGGTCGCCGCGCTGCCGCACGAAGAAAAAAAGCCATTTGGCTGTCCGACTCCGCATTTATATGCGCCGGCGGCAATTCGGAGTCCGACCGCACCTTAGCGCGATCTATGGATCCCTGAAGGACTTGATTGAGATCCAGGAGAGTCCCTGTCTGTTTCACCACGTCCGCTTGCGCTGATCGGTTTGTCGCTGGTCAGCATGCTTCCTGCTCAACTGAGGCCACAGTTCAACCGCTCTTTGTCCCAACCTCTCGGTTTCATAGACTTCGACGCTCCAACAATAGAACAGGTAAGACCACGAACCTCGTTCAGTGCATGGTTAAGTTACGTTCAACTTGTGGACAGCTTAATTATGTGGGACTGTTGAGGACGCGGGTAGGGCCAGTGGTGGCCAAGAAGCATAACCTTCCCCTATCTCACCCGCACAACCAGGAGTTCTCTACTTCTGCTGTGTGCGTTAGGGTTTCAGTGCGGGGATTGGACAGGCACCGTAGAGAAAGCGGACGTCGGGATGGGGGAAGACCGGACTTGCTTCTTTGTCTCAGCACCGTTCAGCAGCAGCGTGTGCTGCTCCCCCACCCGCCAGTCTCGTCTCTCTCTCTGATTCTTTAGAAACACTCTCCCAGCCTCGGACCGGATATGGCTGGGCCTACATATTCGCGGGTTGAACAGGACGACCACGAGAATGGCGCTAATGGACACTATCCGCCGTCGCGAGTGCAGCGCAAACGCGGGTGCATGAACAGGTCAATATCAGTCGGTCTTGTTACTCTCGGTATCGTCATTGCCATCGGCGTGCTTTCGTCTTGGACTGGTCCCAACAGGCCCTGGAACGATCCTCCGTCAAAGCAGTCATCTGGTTCTACTCCTCCAGCCAAGGTCGAGGATGTCCTTGACACAGGCGCAGGCCATCCATCCAAGGGCTCTGGATCAACATTCACAAAGCTCATGTCGCATGCCGACTGGCAGGCTCTAGAAGACGAAAAGTTCAACCCAAAGAACTTTGTGCTTGGCCCCCCTACCAAGAAATATCGAGGTTCGTCTCAGGCCACTACAAGATTACAACGCCTCTTGCTTATGCATCTCTCCTACAGACAATCTGCGCAAGGACATCAAGTACATGTCTGGATGGATTGCGGGCGGTTGGAGTGCGCCTCTACTCTTTGCATGCGTGTCGCGCCAATGCTAAATGAAGCTCGTCCTTTACAGCCAACGATTTCATGACCTATATCAACGTGATCTACATGGCCTATATCACAAAACCTCGCGTGCCTATCATTGGCCAGTTCCATCCTACACACGTTGGCGAGGAGGCTGGTTTCCTGCACTTTGGCGATGTCTTTGATGTGCCAAGGCTCTCCAAACTCATTCGCATGCCTGTACTCGAGTGGCGCCAGGTCAAGGACGAGAAGTCGGAAGAGGTCGAGGAGGTTGGCTGCTGGTCTGCGTGGGCTGTGTCTGGACCGGACGGCGACAAGCCACGCCACTCGTTCATCCCAGAGATCCTTAAACTCGATATCTCGTATACGGACGCACCGAAGGAGACAAAAATGTCGCCCGAGCCTGCAGATTGGTTCATCCTGTTTTGGCCGCTCGCACAGCTCGCGTACCCGGAAGGTCGCAGGCAGACCATCCAGGACAACGAGGCACGACTGTCGCCGATCAACAACGTGACCCACCCACCAGACGAGCAGCTCGTCTGCTACGACTTCCTGTATTTCGCGGGAGCCATGATCGAAGACGAGTGGTTCCACGACTTCAGTCCCGCATGGCGCGAAATCGGCACCCACACGCACTGGACAACGCGTATCGAGAACCTCGCGAACGACTACCTCCAGCGCCACTTCCACGTTGCCAGTCACAAGGAAATCCCACCTTTCATTGTCATCCACGCACGTCGTGCCGATTTCGAAGGCCAGTGCGGCGGCCGTCCCCTCAAGGACTGTTTTGCCACGATGCACGACTATGAAGTTCGCGTCAACGAGCTGAAGGCCGGACTCAAAGCGAAACACAACATTGATGTCACGAAGGTTCTGATGACCAGTGATGAGAGAGACAAGTCATGGTGGGACGAAGTTCGTGCAAAGGGCTGGTCATGGGTCGACCACGACGTCGAACAAACAGAGAAAAACTACGGCAAGTGGTACCCGGTTCTCATCGACGCCGTCATCCAATCTATGGGCAAAGGCTTCATCGGCACCGCCGGATCCACCATGTCCATGGTCGCCGCGCGTCGTGTCGAAGACTGGAACCAAGGTATCTCGGTCTACGTTAGGTGGGGCGAGCCTGGCGCGGACAACCATTAGAGTCTCGTTAGCGGTTTTTGGACTTTCGTTTCTCTATTGGTTATGGGTTGGTGTGTCTCGTTCTGCGTTTGCGTTCTCGCTTCCCCTGCTACCCCGCTGCATGCATCCTGTCTCTCCTCCAGCTCTCACTCTGCAAGCCCGTCGCCCATTCATTTGCATCGACTGTAACCTACAATTTCTAGGCATTCACTAGCGCTATAGTCATCCATATATTGTGTTTGAAATCTGATATTGGTCTTGAAGCTCACAAACCAATACTCCAATTACAACATAATCATGACCACGTGTACAAGGTGAGGCTTCTGCGCATCAGATCTTGCGCAGACACGCAGACCTTAAACCAGAAAGCTAGTGCCTATCTACCGCGTGCCAGCTGTGCCGTTAGCAGAGGTTGAGCCAACCAACCGCAACAACAAGTCTTCGATCCTTGCCTGGCGCTCCTCAATCGCCCGCAATCTTTCGCCTACTACCGATGGCCCAGCATCGCCAAATTCGCTGAAATCGCCTCGCGAGAACCGCTCCTCGCCGCGCCGTGAGGGCCAGTGGTTCATATCAACCTGTGGACTCTCGCTGAATGGCAGCGAAGAACCTGGCGGCACCTCTGTCTGCTGATTTGCCCCATGCTGTACATGGTTCGAGGAACGAGGCATCGGGGGCCGTCGCGGTTGCCCTCCAGCCGGCCCGCCAACTAACGGGTTGATGCCCATCGGCTCCGTCACGTTCCTTCGATGCATCGACAACCGGTGCCGTCCCCCTGGTACTCCGCCCGGGACATGTAGCCCACTGGTCAACGGCTCATCCTCTGGGATGTCTGGCTCTGCTACATGCTCAGAGAATGGATCGATATCCACCATTAGCGGTTGGAATAGTTGTGTCAAAGGGCTGTGCACCACAGGCGGCGCCATCAGGTCTGTCGGGCGCGTCATCTGAGAGTATAATCGACTCCGTCGGCGCGGTCGTGCCGAGAGCGGTTGCGATACATAGTGTTGTGGCGAGCTCGTGTGCGAGATGTTGATGCTCAGTCCGGTTTCTGACGCATGTCCGGGCGATGGTGGTGTTCCAATAGGCAGACTTCGATGCGGCGTGTGTGACCGTGGCGGGAAGACCTCTGCGGGCGTCTTAGGCGTCCCCGGTGGCTGGTCTTCCGGTGTGCCAGAGGTAGTTAGAGCAGATTCTTCGTGTTCTTCGTGTTCAACAACTCCGAGCTTATCGATGTCGGCGCGACTTTGTCTTCGTGCTTCAAACTGCGCTTGTTGTGCTGGGGAGCGGAACTTGGACTGACGAGCGACATCCTCGTTCTCCAGCTCTTCTTCGATTTCGAACACAGCGTCAATGTCCGGGCCGCCACCCATAAAGCCCTCGAATAGTGCTGTTTAAATACGAAATCAGCGTGTTACTAATCGCATCTTATCTGTGAACTTACTCATTCGCTTCACGCGGCGCGGCAGGCTGTCATACGCACGCTCCGCAGCTGACGTGATGGTCTCATAGAAGCCAACGGAGCTCAAATCCATCGCCTGTCGTTCGTAGAACGCAATGAACAGGAGAATCGGGAGGTTCGTTATCCTTAGATATCCATCAGTTACACGGGTTATGACATGACTGCCCCAGCGGATGCTGACCTGATGGTAGCCACGTTTATCTGGACACAGAGCAGGAGACAAGATTAGACAGACAGCCGGGAGAGTGGGTTCGAATACTGGTGCGCACCTTGTGCAGCCATCGCGGAGTCCTGTGAAACGACTTAGGTTGAGCACCGGGAGATGGAACTGTGTCAATACGGACTCACAGAATGTAGCTCGCCGGTAAGAAGAAGAGCAGCGCTGCGATATTGATCGGCGGAAGATAGCTAAACAATGCATCGGCTGCGCGATGAAATATCAACAACCTGCTGACTTGTGAATGCTGCAGTACCATACCTTTTACACTACAAATCGCAAGCAAGCATACGGTGTCATCGAAAGGTTTTGATTAATCGCTCACAGACATACCCTTCGAGCGTCGACACGGCTTTGCGGAACATGGCCTGAGAGTCATTGTTAGCTCGGCCACCCTTGCCAACAGACTAAACTGGTATACCTCTTGTTCAGCGTCGGCACTGAGGTGGGCAAATGTATGCGACAAGATCTGCGGCATAGAAAATTTCTTAGCCTGCGCCGGACTTGGCAACGTAGGGTGAGATTTGGCGTACCGAGACCAGTACAGTGAGCAGTAGTGTGTTGCTCAGCATCGCATAGATGACGAAACTGCGGATGCGCGCGTCAGAAATCCACTCAAAATATACATCCAGAACGTACAGAGCTGGGCCAAAAATAGGGTGAAAGTTGGCTACGCCCTGCTTATCAGCATGTTGAATGCTAGAATACGGAACCAAGAGACCGCACGTGAAAGCTGGAATCCAGTGGCATCCAAGCCGAACCATAGGTCAAGCATCCTGAAGTCATATGTCATTAGATCAGAAGTTCAGTGAACTAAGGGAATTATCATACCACCAAGTGATATCGATGGGCGTGTAGCTGCATGAACGGTCAGCGATAGTCCAAAGCGGAGAAGAGAGCATCTCACTCGTTTCCCCCGGTGCCTCGACTCAGTCTGTAGCGCGAAGAAATCATCAGCTGAAGACTACTGCAGCTGGAAGCCGGAGAAACGCACGTCCACAACGCATACAAGAATCCGCCAAAGATGAAAGCCGCGATGAACATGAGATTGAAGAACTCCACGAACATCGAGCGCAGCGCACTGTAAGGTCATACTCGATCAGGTTTTTTGAACTGCCGCGAGTAATGGGAAGTGGAGCGCACAGGACGAGCAGGTTGTTGCTAAGCGTGACGAAAGCGAGACGCGGAAAAATGAGTACTGCCGCGAGTGCAAGGGTGTCAAGCCTGTCGAATTCAGGCGAGTATCAGCAATAGCGTAGCACAACCAATGGTCAGTGCCAAGCGTACCCTGCTGCGCGAGCCCATGCGCCTGGAATTCATCGGAAGGTACGAAGATGAGCTTTTGTATGACCACGGCGACGCCGACAATGGACGTACGGTCGTTCCAGACTCCATGCAGCCGCAGCGAAGCATACACGACGTAGAGTGTGACAAAAGCCAAATCGAAACCGTTCTGCGAGTGAGCGTTAGCGGGTCGCCACGTGTGCGGCGGTGGACTGTAGACCCACCCAGGTGCCGTTGACATAAACACGCAGCCCGTGCTCCTGCATGGTCGCCACCTTCTCCAGCGAGAAGCCTTGCGTTTGTGGGCATCAATGACAGGGCTCGTGCCAGAGATGAAGGCATACCGAGAGCGTAGATGAGGAAGACACTTTCGGAGATGGTGAGCTCATTCAGCGTATTGTTTTCGAGAGCAACGACAAAGAGGACGAAGAGCAAGAGGAAGCTGTGGTGGGGAGATGATGAGTGTGAGTGCGGAACAGATTAAAAGAGAACTCGCT
>Ga0247815_10002817_pt1 | contig 12744 bp, 13 predicted proteins | sample UWRJL194509B1_FD_181014 | JGI IMG/M metagenome (GOLD analysis project Ga0247815, IMG submission 181014) | Plant litter microbial communities from Arlington Agricultural Research Station in Wisconsin, United States - UWRJ-L194-509B-1 | ecosystem: Environmental > Terrestrial > Plant litter >... | reverse complement strand
AACATCCGGAGCTAACATCCGCGGGGTGAGCTGGCGCCGGGTCTCGGCTGTGACATCAAAGAAACAGCCGACACAGATCCATGAATTCCTCCGCGGGATTGTGAAGACTCTGAGGCGAGTTGCCGTATAAGCCCAGTGCTTACACATGCAACGTGGCCACGATCTTAGCACGCTGCCTTACAGATTCACTGCCCAGTGGCAGTGGCGCCGACATCCATGCATCACCTTTAATTGGTCTCGTATCTCGTTCCATGGGTCTTTCCGCACTTTGCACGTACAACAGGTAGTGATCCGAACTGTTGCGCGGCGGACAGGGCCGCATTTTCCGTCCCACAATACTGTGATCGCTGCCTGAAGATATTCCTTCAGTATTATCTCTATTACAAACGGTTCTAATGCCCATTACAAACTTTGTAGTGTCAGTCATAATGAAGGAATACCTTTAGGCGGCGACCGCAGTATTCCGGGATGGAAAATGCGGCCCTGCCCGTTGTGTTACTTGATCAAAATTTTCACAGCAAGCAACAACGGCAACGAACTGTTCTTCTTAGGAACGCATGTAAGTGACGCACATGCAAGAAGAATCGTTGGATTGATGTGCCATGTGGGGGGGCTCATGTCCAAGGGTATATTTACTGAAGATCGGATCTAATATAACTAACAACCCTAGGTTGTTACTGACGATGACAGGATAAGTTTCGTGAGTTCATCCAAGCCACCTGCAAGTCGCCGCTCTTTGCCATAATCTTGAGGCTGCATTAGATGCACGTGTTTGACACGAGGAAACGCACTCTTCCAATTTGTGAATCCAAGTTTCCTGATCAGTGTCGTGATGCAGTCACCGCAGAGGATCTGCGGGATGCACACGATCAAGTCGTGCACGTTGGGGAAGACGCTGCCAACAAACGGCGCCCATTCAGCAGATGCGTCCGAAAATGTTAGGCGGAGTCGCACGACGAGTGTTGGGTCAATGTTGGCCCAAAGGTTGTTGAGTAGGTCACAGTCGGTTTTCTCGCAACGCCAAAGTGATACCTGTCTTCTCCAGGCCACAGGCTCCGCGTTTGCCAGCAGTTGAATCCCGGGCGTGATATCTTCTGCTGCAATTGTGAACCGCCTACCAGTAGGCCCAATGATGATATTGAACGCGAGTTCGGTGCTAGGGCTCACATCACCGAAATGTGATTGGCGGAGGATAGCGGTGGGTAGTTCACCTGGAATGAGGGTGCCCTCGTGATAGTCCTCGAAGTCCAGATGGAAGGCACGCGCTGTCGTACCAGCTGCGAACAAGTCACGAAGCGAACTCTTACGGCTCCACTGAAGTTCGTGTGGAACATCAGTTAGTCGGAGGTGCTGAAGATTGGGAAGAACAAGAGGGCTTGGTGCGGCCGATGAATTGCACTGAAAGGCGAAAAGAGACACTTCGGCGTCTATGATCGTGGGACAGCCGCTGAACAGCTGGTAGATTTCGAGATATGTGACAAGTGATAGGGATATCGAGGTCAGGGAGCCGAGCGTTGTTGGTTCCATGGGTCGACCTGTCCCGTGGAGTTTGAACCTGACAGCCGTTGGGGATATCTTCAACACCCTGAGCGCCGGCACATGCGAGAGCGCGCTGGCGGTAAAGTAAGGCACTGGTGGTGGATATTCCAGCTCATCATCTTCCCCCATCGCGGTGTTTACAAACGTGCAAATGAAGAACTGTAACATCGGCAGTGGGCCAACACTGTCGAAAAAGAACTCGACCAAGTCGAAGTCCCGGCTTTCGTGTATGATGGTCAGTGATCGGATTCGTGAAGTGTGCGGAAGCAGGACATCGCAGTACTGAGTCAGTGGCAAGTAGTCGGGGGAGGCCTCAGCTTCGCCGCAGTACGGTTCGTACCAGATTCTAGTTGCATAGTCGATATAGAGATTCAACGGCGCGGATTTACTGCGATCCAGCGCCGTCTGGAGGGCTTTCAGGTTGGTGAACGATCAAATGCGCTTTTTATCCAGCGGACGTCTCCTTAGAACAGTTTCGAAGTCGTCTTCGTAGCTATAGGCGTACTCCCTGCAATGGACGCAGGTACAGCGGTGACAGTGCAGACTGGACTTCAAGTCAATGGATGACCAGATTTGTGGCATTGCAAGAGAGCGATCTCTCCATTCCTTGCAAACGTGTGTGACTGCGATGAGATCACTGAATGAGAGTTTTTCCCACACGAGGGACCAAATTTCGTCTGGGACTCGTGTGCCGTGGACGCTTCCTCTCGCATTGATCATCTGCAGCTCCCGCGAGATAGTAGCATCAAATGCCAATCTAACTGCAGCAACCGATGCGTCTACAGCGTCCCTGAAAATGCAGCGAGCACAGAATGGTCAGTCTAGCGAACGGTCAGAGTGTCATGGAAACGGTCACCTACTTATTTCTCAACTTGCTGTCAGCATTGAGAAGCGTTTGGATGTAGTTATGAATCGAAGCTGAGGTTGCTGCCTTGAATGGCTCAAGGGCTTGATTGAGGGCGAGCATATGAGGTAAGTGAAATGGTAGGAGGACAAGAAGCGTTGCTTCCGCCCGGAAGCAAGTCTAAGCGCGCAGGGAACAATCTTCGACGCCGTTGCGTTCCTCTGGCGACTCGCCTAGCACAGCAAGGAGTCAGTCGAACATAGAAATGTAGCTTTATTGATGCCAGTGTGAAAATGAAATGTATCGGCTGCGTCCGGTCGCGATTCCGGCTTGGTCTTTTACTGCGAGTCATTCACCAGGCTCAGGCCTGTTGGGTACAACACCTACATATCCTGCACTATAAACCAAATCAGTATGTCCAACTTGATACTGCACTGATACTCACTAATAGCAGATATCTCAGGCTGGCCCTGATGCGTCCTACCGAGCAGCCCATCACGCAAGGCATGTTCCCTATCACAGTTCAAGGACCGGTATTGCCTCAAGAGCTTTGGATAATGATATGGAAGGAGCTCATTCTTTCGGAGCGCTTCGGGGCGTTTCAAATCTGCCGCTGGTGGAGAAGCCTGGCACGTTCGACGCCGCAGCTGTGGTCATGTATCGACTTCCACACCAGCCGTCACGATGCTCGCTGCCTGTGTACACTGTGTCTGAGCCAGCCTAGCAAAGAGGACATCACGAAGCGCAACTCTGCGTGGCGTCCGCCTGGGACGCGCTCCAGCCCGGATCTGGTGCTGGTCGCTTTCTCATTGGGGCGCCACACGCCAGTTGATCTTATGATTGAAGTTACCCACCGCACGACACAATAATGTGGGCCCATCTTAGAATATATCGATGATGCGAAGTCGGTATGCTGCTACCAGTTCGATCTTGGTCACATCTACCGATTAGCCAGTTATCTACGACAAAGCCATTCGGGGCGCATCGCTCGCCTGACTTTCACGTCTTCCGAACGCCAGTCGCGTCCAATCACAAGCTTTTTAACCGGATTCTGTAACATCCGTTTGGATAATTTACAATTCCTCGAATGTCGGTACCAGCCTCCACCTGGCTGCGAACATGGTACAGCCCCCGCCTACTTGTTGCGCGCTCGCATGTTCGCCTCATTTCTCGCATCAGCACCCCAGCTCGGGAAGCTCGTTCTCAGTGGTCCAGGTCAGTATCAACTGGTGTTTGCGGATCAGTCCAAGTGCTCGGAGCTTCGTAGTGTAACGCTCGCATGCGGAAACGACCGCGCCATCTACGATCTCTTCTGCGGCTTACCGAACCTCGCTATCGCCGACATCACACTCAGAGACTTCAAACGGGGCCAGACCGTGGTGGTGAAGGATAATCCCCTTACGCACCTTTGCAATAGCTTGACCCATCTGCGTCTGCGTGATTATTCACCAGAGCGGCAGGATCTGACTTGCAACACGCCGTTAGCAACCCTGGTCAGACGATATCGGGAGCTACGCGCCAACACCGTCCATGCCTAGTATAGTGACCATCATCTGGCGAGGGGCGAGGCTGTCAGCTTGGCGCATCGTCCTCCGGCGACTGCACGGCGGCGTTTCAGCTCACGCGTTGAGGTGGACGTTCTTTCTTAGAAGTTCCACCGGCCCGACACGGGCATCATACGCAGACACCAGACAGCGGTCACCGAACATCGTCGCGATTCTCAGCCACCCTACCACCGAGCGTTTTTTCGTCGGCAACTCGTCGGTACTGTTGCTCTAACTCCACTTGCTTTCGCACTCCTCCGGAATCGCGAAGACCCTGTATGATGCACACGGACCCTGGCGCGGCTTATTGCGGACGTGATCCGGCACCATCATCGGTGAATGCCCCTGTTTTTTTAAGTGGCGGCGCGAGTACGGCACCAGAAGTTCCATTGAGGATCAGGGGCACCTACTACATTCAGTCGCCGCCAGCTTACTGACTTCGGCCGCGCATGGCGACAGCAGCCAACGCGGGACAGGATAAGCCAAGCCCGAGCAGCAACTTTTGCATCCAGGCACCCGTCGCTTTGCTATCATGTTGCCCTGGCGCCTCGTCTTTTGGCGCGCAGACGTTCGTGCGAAATCTCGGGACGCGCGGACACCGCCGACGCGTTGAACATCCGCGCTGTCGTGATCAGCATGCGTCACACGGGCACACAAAAGCCGCGACGGCTCCGTGACCGGTCGTATGTCGCGCTCGCCGTCCCCCGCTTCATCCCTCATTTCAACACCACTCCCTCCTCCTCAACATGCGTGCCTCCACCGTCGCCTTGACCCTCTTTGCCGCTCTTGCCAGCGCGCAGTCGACTCTCAACATCACCGCTCTCACAGGCACCGGCGGTCCCCGTGGCAAGAGCATCTTTGAGTGCTGGGCATTGCAACCAGGCTTCGCGAGCAGCAACCAGACCGGCACGGCTGGCGCACTCAAACTCGAGCTCGGCAATCTTGCTAATGCGTCGTACTCGATCATCCCGCCGTTCTTCAACGCTGGCCTGCACAACGCGCCAGCCGTCCAGTGAGTAGACGAAGCTCCCCTATCGGCCTGTGAAGGTCAGCTTGGCTGACACGGCGGTACAGATGGGTCCAGTTCCTGAGTGGCGTCGCGCACATCACGCTGCCCAACTCCACAGAGGAGGCGTACATCGTCGGTGGCACTCGCGGGTTGCTCTTCGCCGCAGTACGTTATTCTTTCGTCTTCCTTAACATGCGCTCATTCTTAGCAGGACGTCCATGGTGTCTCGGCAGTTGGACATACGACCGTATACCCAACTTCGGAGTACACTCGCGCTCTCCAGATCCCGACCAAGGATGGCAAGATCCCTAAGCACAAGGTTCTGCACAAGGGACCGTGCACAGCGGCAGAGAGCAACTAGATTAGACGTGCCGACGACCTCCATTGCTCGATACTTTTCCATTTTCCCGCGGCGAGTTGCGATCACTCGAAAACATCTTCCGTCGAAGCATCGCGGATCACACTCCTTCTTGCTCCTGTCCTGATTCCCATGATAACCTCGCAGTCCGCACCTCAGCTCCACACGGCTGAATGTTGTACAGAATCCTGTGCTTTCCACCCTCGTTCGATTTTTTACTCTTCTTTCGTACACTATGTACAGCTTCGCAGCAGCACACATGGGGCTGGAAGTCGCAATCCATCATTTTGACCACTCAACTGCTCACTGTGGTGCGAGCTCTGGCGCAATTGCCAATACGGCATACTGCGCAAGCGAATACGAAGCCGCGTCGTTTGTTGACGCATTGACGATCTACACAGCGGTCAAGCGGTCAGCACCTTCATCTCCGCTGAACGGAAGCGCGGACCTCATTTGTCGCAAACAGCGCGTTCGGGACGGAGACCTTGGTGATTGTCGAACCCTGCCCGAGCCCCGCCGTGTTGAGCTGAGCCCAGGCACGTTGCTTGAGCGTGTCGTTGCTGAGACGCTGTCCGGCATACGCTTCAAGTTTGGCATACAGCTGGCAGTGGCCGAGGCAAAGCTCGTCAGCGGCAACGAAAGCGACGGTGAGCGGCACTCACGTTGTTGAAGCCACCACTGTTCCACGATTTACCGTAACGAGTAACCTTACTGCAGGATGTGATGTTGTGTCAGCTCATTGGCAATGGTCGTGACCTTGGCATGCGGTACGCACTCGGCATTGGGAGCATTGTAGTACTGGCAGAACTCGACCCAGGCCTTGTCAAATTCGGGCACATCTGTGATGGTCTCAACCAGTTCCATGAGGAACTCTCCTCCGCCAAACAACTACCGGAGCAAGTCAGCATGCTGATTGTTGAGCCGAGGGCACGTGAAAGGCGCACCATGGTGAGATGGTAACTGGTTGAGAAGATTAGTCTCACGAGTTCATACAGGACCTCTCGAAACATACGAGTTCTGTCCTTCGCCGCCAAGGTCCACCATGTGACCATTTGCGGGGTCGAACCCGACAGCTGACGCGAAGCCAGAGAATAAGCCAAACTTGAACGAGCCGATGTCTTTCTGTGATCGACGGTCAGTGATCGAGAGTCTAGTGTCGATGCAAATAGAGACGCACCATGCCCGCCTTGATCTTCTCCAAGTACACGGGGTCGAGCGTCCTTTCCCACTGAACGAACCAGTTGCCGGCAATCGCGGTCCAATCCGGTCCAATCCTCACACGCGTCGGGGTGGTGTACGGTGGCACACCTACGACCTTCCTCAGCGGCTCCCACTTGATGATAGCCTGTTCGATCTGCAAGGTCGACTCCATCAGGTCGCCGATATGCTCATCCGTCGTGAGGAAGTAGAATGGCCGGCGAAGCGTGGCGCTTGCGACGCGAGCCTCTTTCGCACCGTCGCCCCAGTGCGTGACGTGGTGGCGTGATCCGAGACCGGCAAACGTGCCGAGAGTGTGGGAGTCGGTCTCGGCAATGTGGCGCGTCATGGCAGAGGCGAGACGGAAGATGTCGGCGCGGCCAGTCCGGAGGAAAGACATCCAGAGCCAGAGGTCGGTACCAAGCTCGCCGTTATCCCAGGCATATCCACCGACATCGTAACGCCAGACATGACGCGTTTGGTCTGGAAGCTGTCAGCACAAAACACCAGGTTTCCGTTGGGAATGACATACCGTACGTGTGCATGAAGTCGCCATAGTCCCAGAAACCGTACCATTTGCGCTGTTCGACCTCCTGTATGATGTCCGCATGAACACTTGCTCTATGAGGATATCCGATTACGCACTGCCAGGAAGAAGTTCAAGAGATCATCCTTGGTCTTCTCGATAGCAGCCGCGCCGGCACTGGACTTGTTGGGCACATTCCAGCGTCCGCCAAACAAATTCTGTGACGCATAGAACTGCGGTGAAGCCACCAGCTGCGGCGCCTTGACCTGTAACTTCCGTTAATGAACTTGTAAGAAAGAAGCAAAGACAACATACAGTTGTGAGGGCATAAGAGCTCAGGTCCGCACGAGAAGGCACCTTGCTGTACAAGGAGATCGTGAGTTCGTACGAGCGGCCGACGCCAGTTGGATCTGGGTCAGGGTTGCCGACGTCCTCGTAGGTCAAGTCGAGCTAACGAGTTTCAGTTCAAATGCTTCTACGCCCAAAGGTCTGGACTTACGCCGTGGGGAACAGTATCATAGTGCCGCAGATCCAGTGCCGGTGCACGAGGCGAATAAGCCCACACAGTCACTTGTGCTGCACCTCCTGTTGTACCGCGTACATCCGCTCCCGTCGTCGCCCGCTGCCATGCTTCCTTCAATCCCCATCCCACACCGCCGGCCGTTGCGCCGCCGACAAAACCAGTACCAGCGCTGCGCCAGCCCTCGCCAGCGTTGAGCCAGATGACCTTTGAACCCTTGTCTGTGCGTTTGCGAATGGTAAACCGCTCTGATCCCTGCTGGTCGAGCGACCAGTCACTCCATGTCGGAAGGTCTTTGTAGCCTGCGACGATGGTGGCGGGCCAAGTGCTGATATCGGGCAGAGGCTCCCCTGCGAACTGCGGATTGAGTACGCGGTCGGTGGCATCACGACGCAGACCGTAAAGCCCGAGAACTGATTCACCAAAAAGACCACCGTCGGACGACCCGAACCGGATATGGCGGTTGTACAACTCGTCCGTGAGCGGCGTTGACCAAGTAATACCGAGACCCTTGATGAAATCCTTGTTGATGTCCCCGTCGTACGCAAAGTAGTGTACGATACGGATTGACGTAGACCCGGCAGCGATATAGAAACGCGCTGTGAATGGGAGGAACGCGGCGTGGCCGCCTCCAGAGTACTTGCCCGTCGCTTTGAGAACTGCGCGAACAGGGCCACTCTGCTCGACGACGAGTTTATCTATGACACCGTTAAGAACGGCCACGGCCGGTCCTTGCTCGCCAAGGTCGGGATCTGGACCAGCCTGAATGTGTGCGACGAGCTTGCCGTCGACGCCCTTCTTGACACCGCCGAGTTCGAGACTGGCGATTGGTGTATCACCAGCCGCGTTGAAAGTCGCTGCAAAACCCAATTTCAGACTGAGTAAGCACTTAAACAGTTTGACTAACCTTTGAGCGAGCCAGTAGACACGGTGATGATCGACCCGCTCTGCGCAACGGCGACAGGAGTCGGATGGGTAGGTGGACCTCCAGGATTAATACCTGGTGTGATGACTAGCGAGCTGAAAAGACCCTCATTTGCACCAATGGCATGCCCAGTCCACTTGAAAGTACCGTCGGGCCAGCTGAGAAGCAAAATCAGTCTCAAAATAGGACCAACGATGCGAACTCACTATGCAAGCGGCCAGGTTTGCACTGGCACTGCCTTGCCGTCTGAAGTCTTCCCCGATACCGCTGTTCAGGAGTTATGAGCAACTGTACCAGTCACCACTCGAGAGCGGAGACGTACTGCCGTTCTTCTTGAACACTCCTTGCGGCCAGGGAAGTCCGAAAGCAGAGCCCGTCGGCGTCAGAGCAGGAGCGGCTCCATCAACCCACTGCAGCGTGACTACACCAAAGGCGCTCGTCGCGAGAGACGCGAGGGCGAGCAGGTGGCGCATCGTCGTCGCAAGAGCGTGACTTGGTCAGCGAGACAGGTCAAGCCAGCCGTGCCGTGCCATTCGCAGTCCGTGCGCTATTTATCGCCCAGTCGACGAATGACGAGCGCGTGTGCCAGCGATGAGCCGACCTGGGGGCGGCTGCCGGGCTCGACAGCGGTCCGGAGTGGTCATGCGCGAGAAGGTCACGGCGGCCAGCACGGATAATCCCCATCAGAAGCGAGAAGTCCCGGTCGCGAGGAACGCGGTTTGAAGCGTGGATATCCAGAAGAGCAATCACTTGAAAAGAACAGAAGCCGGCAGGGTTCAAGGTTGTTCACAGAGCACATCGCACGTCAGCTGAGGCTGCTGCGGTGCGCCTTGCCGGCGTCACATTCGTAGTAACGCTAAATGACCGCGCAAAATTAGGTGAATGATTCAACACAACTAAACGCAATCATTTACCAGCGCGCCAACGGCGCAGTGAGGGCATGGACACCTTCATCACTGAAGGCTCGGAAGAATCAGGTGTCAATCATTCGGCTGGTGACAATCGAGAGTATCTGTGATGATGGCCATAATAGTGGCGGCTTTACGCGATATATTGCGCCAGGTCTGAAGCGCGCCAACAGAGGAGGAGGCCAAGTTGTACGGAGTCCGCGTTTTGCCGACACGCGTCTTTGCCGATCATGTAGTTTCCGAGTTTACTGATACCGGGAAGAACACAAGTGTGGGTGAAAATCTTAAGATTTAAGCTACCTGAATCTATTACGCCGCAGTCGTGCTGCTGACTCGGAATGCCTCGATAGCCTCCCACGCCCTCCCATTCTCAATGCTCGTTCTTGCCCGCTGCACGCCATCCTTCCAATCCGACGCAACGCCTGATACGACGAGAAGTGCACTCGCGTTGAGAAGTACAAAGTCTCGAACCGGGCCAATGTCAATCGGGACCTCACGGTTTGCACTGGTGTAGCCTGGCTTGAGCAATGTCTTGAGGACTTCGGCGTTCTCCTTGGCCGAGTGCCCAATGACCGTGGAAAGTGAATGCACCGGCAAGCCAAAGTCTTCGGGTGTGACTGTTGACTCTGTGACGGTTCCGGCGGCGCTGTCGACGGTCCAGACGTGTGTTGAACCCGCGCAAGAGAATTCGTCCAAGCCTTCCGCGCCACAGACGACGAGAGCCCGTCTGATTGCGCCGTTCTTCTGCTTGAGAAGAGCATGCGCGAAAGTCGAGCCCAGCTCTTTCGATGCAACTCCGAGTACCATGTGAGTCGGTCGAACAGGGTTGGCGAGTGGCCCAAGGAGGTTAAATAGCGTCCTAAACGGTAGCTGTTTGCGCAGAGGCCCAAGAGGCGCAAGGGCTGGATGGTACGTCGACGCCAAAAGGAATTGGAAGGGAATAGTCGCAGGGAGTACTTCTGAGCGTTGAGACAGGCCGCAGCCGAGAGCGATCAGCAAGTCGGCTGAGCCGGAGCTCGAGGTGGATGCATAGTTGCCATGCTATGACCATGAAGTGTCAGCAACAGACTGCTCATAGCCGAGTCTGAACATGTATTACCTTAATGATCCGCAGTCCTGCACCAGCAGCCACTATTGCAGCCGTTGTGCTCACGTTGAACACGTTGTGCCCGTCGCCGCCAGTGCCGACCATGTCTGCCCGCACAACATCGTCCCCGCCGCTGACGCTGGGCACTATCGCGCGCTGAAGCAAGGCATCTGACGCCGTAGCAAGCGTACTCGGTAGATGCTCAATACCAGTAAGCTTTAGCCCACTGAGAAACGCGCCGATTTGCGTTGGCGTCGCAGCGAGAGGCTCGGCCAGCAGATGATCCATTGCCAACGCGACATCGTAAGCTGTGAAGTCGCTGGGAGCTGCGTGTAGCTTCTTTAAAAGGATCTTGAAAGTGTCTGGTGAGAGTTCGGGTTTGGACATGATGAAGGGATGAGGAAGAGGAAGAGCCGAATTGGCGGCCTCCATCCGACCTGCACGATTAAGATCGGCCGCAGACCGGTGATTCGCGCCAAACTGGTCACTGCATAATCCCGAATCTTTACAATCACCAGGGTTCCAAAGTTAGAGTAATAGAAGACGAACTGATATACAATGGTCCGTTTAAGTCGAACATAGTCGATCGCGGGTCAGGGGTCGTGAGAGTTCGATTCTGAGAATACCTGTGCGCGTGTGAGTTTATGAACGCCACGACAAGTTAAATTGTCCTGACCTGGCATAGAACACACCGCAGAACTTGGATACACAGCACTGCTACTTATAAGAACCTACATGTACGGACGGTGCCAGGGTAAGCGTTGGCCTAGTGCACATGTCAATGGTCGTTCTGAATGTGCAAAGATGCGAACAAGCTGACCAGATACGAGTTGCGCATTCTTATTTGGTCGCATAGAGACATCGAACTGAGACTCTCTTTACGATCATCGATTAGATTCGCAAGGCGCGTTTGCGCTTCAGGTGTGAGCTGATACCACTTGACCCCGTGCATACGAGCTTTGCGCATTCTCGGCTTCTTCCCCCAGTCAAGTAGTATGGGTTTACATATGATGAACTGGTTTGGAGTAGGCCAGTTGGGCTCGATCTGCAGCGGCACGACATCCCCGCACTGCATCATCGCGGACCCTGCAGGAATTGAGAAATGCTGCATCGCGAGGTCGAGTTCGGAGAGCTTCCGGCCGCCGAATGTTGCCAAGAGACAGATCTCAGCCTCAGCACCGGGACCATTGGGAGATTTGTTGACGACAAACGGGCGCGTATTTAAAGAGCGCCCGCGTAGCCCGTGGATGACTTCGGCGAGTTCAGCGCCGCGTTCTCGAGGATGTATCACGTCATAGAGTGTGGTGGCGATAGGCTTGTGAATAGACTCAGGGATGTCTCCAATCCTACCCTCAACGAAGTGTGAGAAGTGAGTGAGCGGATATGTGGCTTCTGCTGTTGCAGCCACTCTTTTTGAAGGGGTTGATTTGACGGACATGAGGGAAGGCGGAAGTAAAGTAAGAGCGAGGTTGAGGCATGTGGGGAGGAGTTCCATGTGGAACCGGTGGACGGGGTACTTATACCGCCTCATTCACAGTGAGACATGGTGCGCAGTCTGGAATGCGGTATGGAACTCGCCAGAAGCTTTGGCGAGCACAAGACGAATGTCTCGGCCGTTTCCGAATTGTCATTTCGAGCTGCAATCATGAGGTTTCAAGTTTTATTTTATTTTGCTTGTAATATAAATGGAAAGCTCCGTCTATAACTACATATCGGGGCCTCTAGTAACCATTACGACGCAGCCAAGTGGGGACTTCGATGCGATCACGATGTCTCGAACGAGACCCCTGTGACACAGAAATGCCGGGAATGTACGCAAGCCATGAGGTTAAGTGAGCGTGCTCAGGGATGCTCGTCGAGCCACCTGAATTGAATTTATGGTTTTCGAGCCAATGGTCTGCTGCTCTCCGAGCCGTGACTGCCAGCGGACGAATCTCCAACTAGGGGCCATAGTACCAGGGGCAAGTGGTCGTTTACCTCCCCGTTCACCTCGTGGTTACCAGGTCAACTCACCCTGGTGGTTTGACGAAATAAATATGAACGAAGAGGTGAGTATTGCGCTCACCTTTTAAAGGCGAACGCGCACTTGGCGCACTTGCACCCTGCGACGAGAGTCGTTACGCAATCGCGAACTCTTGAGGGTGTTCGCTGGCCAGTATCCCAACTTCGGATCAAGGAACAGCCGAGACAAGTGTTTCACCGGCTTGACAGCTTTCGATGAATGAGATTTGTTAGTGATAGCTCACAACCCGGTTGGACGAGATACCACCGGCGGTGCTACCATCAG
>Ga0247815_10002816_pt1 | contig 12744 bp, 12 predicted proteins | sample UWRJL194509B1_FD_181014 | JGI IMG/M metagenome (GOLD analysis project Ga0247815, IMG submission 181014) | Plant litter microbial communities from Arlington Agricultural Research Station in Wisconsin, United States - UWRJ-L194-509B-1 | ecosystem: Environmental > Terrestrial > Plant litter >... | reverse complement strand
GCGGTGAATAGCTCTCTGTCTCTGTCTATCTCTCGCTCCGTGAAGGGACTACAAGACTCGTCGTTGGTACCATGCTCCGTAATTAACCGCAAGGCTTGAGTGGGAGTGGCTGAAATGTGGCAGAAGCTCTTCTAGTTAAAACTCTGCGCGTCTAGAGCTCTTCATTTGGGTCTGGTGCGGGGTCTGGCGCGAAATGCACACGTAAGAAAGATCCCCCTACATCGCGACGCGTGGAGCATGCAAGTGGGATCATGATACCCGACGACCCAACTCTATTTTGAACAACTCCATTTCAATTGCGCTCATCTAGAGAATGGAATATGTAGTGCTACTGAGCTGAAACTTCTATGCCTCACTGGAGCATCAGATTGGATGTTACAGTTGGCTGCTCTCGGCGCACCCAACACTAACAGAGCGCTGCCCATGACAGAACCAAAACCACCTCATTGTGGCTCAGCTCAACGGTTCCTCAAATCATATTTCACAGAGGATATCACAGTTCTTCACGAGAGCTAAACTCCAGATATATTACAAAAACGCACGCGTTGGTTTAGAGTACAGTACAGAAGCGATACAGAGTGTTGAGTGAGGTTGTTTAGTTGACAGTAACGCGCTTCGCCTGCTGCTCCGGTGTGGTTTTGGGCCAGGTGACCGTCAGAACACCGTCGTTGAGCGCAGCATTGATGCTCTCGGCATTTACGCCGTTTGGCAGGTTGAGCACGCGCGAGAACTTGCCGCTGCGTCTCTCGCGCACGACATAGCCGTCCTTGTTCTCTTCCGTCGAGGCTGTAGTCTGCCCTGAGATGGTAAGTCGGCCATTGTGGACGTCAATGGCGATGTTATCCTTTTTGAGCCCGGGCAGCTCGAAGGTTGCGGTTACGATGTTCTTTTCATTGTCTTCGTGTACGTCCATCCTGGATGTGTTGTCAGTATTGGCTAAGAACAGGAACAACTGAATTCAGATGTACCTCGGGCGGAAGACAGACGCTGTATCGTTAACAGCCGAGCGCTGGTTGTTGAAGCCGACGGTGCCGTTGAAGGCATCGCCGAAGAAGTGCTCGAGATCGCGAGGGGTCCAGATGAGAGACATAGTACAGATGATGAGTGTGATGTTTTAGCGAGTGTGTGCTGGTGATAGTAGCCCTGTGCATTGAGGACGCTTTTATAACCCTCAGGACAACGCCGTGGGAATGAGGTGGAGCTATCCGGAAACTTCGCGAATTTCCTCGGAGCTGCAAACCGGGACTTTTTGACTAAGCCGCGGAGTGCGGAATATACTGGAATAATGGCGTCGAATGTATTGTTTCTGCGCAGTGCTGTACACGTGACATGGGCCGGGGTGCAACTCATACAGATGGTGGCGAAGCGGACTTTTGCGAAAGTTTTTTGTCGGTCATCGGGTTCTTGAAAGTCTGGATTTTTATATCAATAGCTTCTGCCTTCAGGTGAAGCGAATGGAAAGAGTAGTACGACCGCTTGTGAAGAATTCACAATGTTGTGGAGAAACCCAATCATTTGCTTATTGGGGTATATAGCGTTCTACCGTATTACTTGCCCTGGGAGTACTAGTAGCATCATGATGGTCATTTCTAAAGTCGTCCTTTGCCTAAGAGCTTGCCTCACCACTAGAGCGCAGGATATTGCTACTCACCGCTTCCGCACCATCGAAATATGAACACGAGTCCTGCTTCACACAGTTAAGAACCAACGGTCATGCATTGCAACAGCACAGTCAGTTGCGTTATGGTACTATACATGGCTAGCAACACAGAGAGTGTGTCGAGTGAGCTAGTTCAACTGACAGTGACGCGCTTCGCCTGTTGCTCCGGCGTCGTCTTGGGCCAAGTGACTGTCAGAACACCGTCATTGAGCGCAGCGCTGATGTTCTCTGCCTGCACGCCGTTCGGCAGACCAAGAACACGCGAGAACTTGCCACTGCGCCGTTCGCGTACGACATAGCCGTCCTTGCGCTCTTCCGTAGCCGCGGTCGTCTGGCCGGAGACCGTAAGCCGGCCGTTATGGACATCGATTGCGATGTCGTCCTTCTTTAAACCGGGCAGCTCGAAGGTTGCGGTCACGATGTTCTTTTCATTGTCTTCGTGCACGTCCATCCTAGTAATACTGTCAGCATCGGGTTAGATAGGGGCGATTGAGATAGCACGTACCTTGGGCGGAAGACAATTGACGACGGGTCATCATGGGATGAGCGCTGGCTGAGAGCGGTGCCATTGAAAGCACCATCGAAGAAGTGCTCGAGGTCGCGAGGAGTCCAGATGAGAGACATGGCAGAGTGAAGAGATGAGCTGTTTAGATGCTTCAAGAGTATGCCTGTGTTCAGTTGGTTGCAGTGGTCCCAGTCACAGAGGTTGCTTTTATATCGAGGAGAAGACCGTTGTGGGAACGAGGTGGAGCTGTCCAGAAATTTCGCGAATGCCCTCGTAGAAGCAAGTTTGAGCCTTCCGGCAAAAGATTCGCGTTGTAGAGCACTCTAGGAGTATCTGCACAGAGCCGACCATGTTCTCGAGCGCAGTGTTGCACATGTGACATGGCACGAGGGTTGACAAACACATTGCGAAACAGAGTGGCGTCCCGGGGGACCTTTTGACGGAACCGCCGGCAAACATTGCCGCACGACGCCAGCACTACATGGAGACGCTTCGCGAGAGATGGGCTACCATATGGCACGGATCGAAGCGACACAGACGCATGCAGCACACAACAGGCATCCTCACACCACAGCAGCTGTGGAAGCTACTCCTACGACGGCGACGAGATGAAATGTCAGCGATCATCCACACAAGAAGAACCCCTTGATATTCCGGCCTGGAACATTGAGGGGCCACCCAGCGTTTATCGGAGGATGAATCGTCTGGAAACACTCGCGGAACACTTACGACACACCCAATGAATGTTTCGCAAGTGTACCGTGAGTGTTCCCGGCATGGAACATCCACGAAGCATTGTATCAATGACTCGTGGATGTATTATCTAATATAGAGCTTTAATTGAGAAAATCTACATCTACGTACCACCGAACGAATGCTTTGTGGGTGTTCCATGCCAGGAACACTCACGGTACGCTTGCGAAACATTCATTGGGTGTGTCGTAAGTGTTCCGCGAGTGTTTCCAGACGATTCACCCTCCGATAAACGCTGGGTGGCCCCTCAATGTTCCAGGCCTGAATATCAGGGGGTTCTTCTTGTGCCAACTCCGGACGGGCCACGCACCGCTCAACAAACACCTCAGCCGCATCAACAAGTCGCCAACGGACATCTGTCAACAGTGCGTAGCAGCAACGGAATCCACTTGCCACTACCTACTCGAATGCAGGGCATATCAGACGCAACGCCACGCCATGCGAACAAAACTGGGGCGAGTACGAGGAAGCCTCGAGGACATCCTGAGCACGAGCACCGGTCACAACCAACTCATCAGATTCATAGCCACGACAAAACGGCTGCGCACCACATGGCCACAACTAGGGAGTTGACGAGCAAGGTGTAGGGCACGAAGAACGGTGCAACAGGGACGGAGCGAAGCACACACACGCACACACGCATCGCAGAAGAACCGCGACGAAGTCACCCGCAAAAGCACAACCCGCAAAACACACGAGAATCACATACAGTCGAACTTCTCATAACCCACGGGGGTCCGTTCCGAGCCTGAACCGTGGGTTATGAGAGACCGTGGGTTTCTAGAGACTGACAACCGATAGTATTGGTACCTCAAGCAATAGGATAAACACACACAAGTTATCTATTTAGCATGAATTATGCGATAGGAATGGCTCGGGCACTTGTATGAGAGAAGAAATTCGTGATGGGCTGGGTTGTGAGTGCATACATCCTCTTGAGTCGAAGTTTGTACCTAAGCTTCGACAGAAGCAGTTTAAGTTCAAAGCCAAATGGCTTCGGATCTTCTGCTAGATGATTCTCAAGAGCTCCAGCTGCGGCAAGCGGTCGAAGTCTCTCACAGAGGCGCTGCTCGTCGATGGGGTTGCCTAAGCCATGGTCGAGCCAGTCTTCGTTCTCGGCTGACAACGTCTCCCCTGCCCGGAGACAAGCTTGCAGATTCTCCCAGCGCAATTTCGAACATTAGTTGAGTTCTGCAAGGCCGTCACATGCAGCTGCAAGCTTCTGTGCGGCAGCTCTGGGCATTTTGAACGTTGACAGGAGACAGCGGAAGCAATTGGAGCTAACGGATTTTCCCGAACGGTGGGTTATCCCGCCGCTGAGCAACAAAATCACCGTGGGGTATGGGTTATGAGAGAACCGTGGGTTATCTACACCGTACCAACATGGTGGATGGCTCGGGGGGTGGATTATGGGAAATCGTGGGTTATGAGAAGGGCTGATTATAAGAAGTTCGACTGTACCTCATCTCGCCCAGCCAACAGGGGGAGGAGCACTGCTCACCACATAGGCATGACGGACGGGAGAGGGCATTAGGCCTGCGGCACGGACGAACCCAAGGAAGCGAGTGAAGGAGGAGGGGAAGAAGAAGTGAAGTGAGCGGAGCGTGAATGCGGTTTTCGCGGTTGATCTGCTTTAGTTTACGGAAATGGCCCCGACAGCGAGCAGCACGGTCAGCGAACGGGTGACGTCTTTTGTCGCAGACAACAAGCGGGCACTGCTTGTTGGCGCAGCAGCTGTTGTTGCAGTGGGTAGTGTGGGCTACTACCTTTATTCTTCCTCGTCTTCGTCAACATCGACTGCGAGCGGGAGCGCTGGACCTGCTGCCGCGTCACCAGACTCGATCGCACGAAACGAAGCACCTACTGCTGCAAAGAAGAAGTCGAAGAAGAAGAAGTCGGCAAAGAGCAAGCCTGCGGCTGCGGAAGGGCCAATTCTCGAAGAGCGCAAAGCCAAGACCGCGTCAGTCGATACTATTCCCGATAGCCCGGCCGACCTCGAGCCCAAACTCACTGAGGAAGCTATCGCGGCTCTTTCTGTCGCCGAACGGACGTCGAAGGCAGCCGACTTCAAGTCGCGAGGCAACGACGCGTACAAGGCCAAAAAGTATGAACTTGCGGCAGAGCTGTACACGCGCGCCATCGACTCCGCTGCACGTCCAGACGCAATGTTCTTCTCGAATCGCAGCGCATGCTATCTCTACTTCAAGCCACCGCGCCATGATCTCGTCGTTCAGGACTGCAACTCCGCACTTGCAATTGACAAGACCTACGTCAAGCCTCTCGCACGCCGCGCCAACGCACACGAGGCACTGGGCAATCTTCAGGAGGCTCTCAACGACTTTACCGCAGCCGTCATCCTTGACCGCTTCCAGACCGCTCCCAATAATGCCGCGTTGGACCGCGTACTCAAAGCTCTTGCTCAGCAGACGGCCGCGGAGACGATCAAGGTAAACTCTGTCACGCATTGCAATCCCGTCCCCCCTCACGCTCATCTCGCACTTGACAGAATCGGACACTGAGGCTACCCTCGACGACCTTTATCACTGCATTCTTCGCTTCGTTCCGCAAGCGTGAGTTTCGGCTGAGCTCGTGCTGTGCACGTGCTGGTGTCACATTCCTGACGCGCGTTTTGCAGAAAAACGGCCGGCATTGCCAGAGGAACCTTCCGAAGGCGACAAAACCTTCCAGGAGGCGCTCGACGGGCTCGAGGCGTGCGACTATGCCAAAGCATTTGACCGCGTCAAGTCGTCTCTCGACAGCGACTCGCCGATCTCGGACGCTCGCACTCGCGCATACGCTCTCAACCTCCGCGGCACATTCCAATTCCTCATGGGCGACGCCGCTACCGCCAAGACGTCGTTTGAAGAGAGCATTGCCGCAGCACCCAAGTATGCCAACAGCTACGTTAAGCTTGCGAGCGTCTATATGGATCTCGGCGACTCCGAGGGCACGTTCAAGACCTACGAGGCAGCCATCGCCGCAGACCCGAAGGACCCGGACGTTTACTACCAGCGTGGCCAGGTCTTCTTCATTATGGGCGACTTCACTCTCGCGTCTGCGGACTACCAGAAGAGCATTGATCTCGACAAGGACTTTGTCTTCAGCCATATCCAGCTGGCCGTTGCGCAGTACAAGCTCGGCAACATTGGCAAGAGCATGGCCACGTTCCGCGCGACGATGCGCAACTTCCCCGATATGTCAGAGCCGCTGAACTACTACGGCGAGCTGCTGCTCGATCAGGGCAAGTTCGACGAGGCCGTTCAAAAGTTCGAGGAGGCGATTGCGATCGAAAACGCGAAGCCGGCTTACGCCGCGAACGTCCTGCCTCTCGTCAACAAGGGTCTGGCCCTCTTCCAGTGGAAGAATGATATTGGTGCTGCCGAGACCCACTGCCAGGTTGGTTGTGGATGTTTTCAGACCAGAGCTGTTTTACTGACAGAACATTGTAGCAAGCGCTCGAGCGCGACCCGGAGTGCGAGGCTGCTATCGCAACGCTTGCACAGTTGCTCCTGCAGCACTCGCGTCTCCGCGAGGCGTGTGACATGTTCCGTCGTCACGTCGCCATTGGCCGCAGTGAGATGGAGGTATGTTTTTCGCTGCCAGCTAGCTCAACACATATATTGACGACTCTGTGTAGATTCAAGCGACACTCAACTATCTTCTGGCGACGGAGGCACAACTGCACTTTGTCACCAACTACCCTGAGAAGGCAGACTTACTCTCCGAAGTGGCTAAGGCACTTCAGTGAGCTTGACCCGGCAACGCCATGTGATCAAGACCAAAACAACGACTGCGCCGCGCGAAAGCATCCATCGGCGTCGACGACCGGAGAGAAAGGATGGAGGCAGAAGCAGCAGCACCTATACATGCGCGCATATTCTGTCTTGCATTCTTGCGCCGGATCTCTTGGGTGTTCCTATCCTTTGTTTTTTTATCTTACGCTACTGCGCTGCGGCCTTCACGGACCAGTCCTCCAATTTAAGCATCCACCCCTCAGACTCTTGCCCGCAGCAATAGACTCTCGTTTCTACGATTTCACGCACGGTTAGACGCATAAATCGGGCCAACACGTTCCAAGACAACATCGTTTGATTCCACCGCCCAGAGAGGTCGCTAGGACCCTCCGGCACCATCCAGGCGAGAGAGTACAGCGTGTGGCAAACAAGTATGGAGAGTGTGAGAACGAGACTGGGGGAGAGCAGAGGAGAGAGGCTAGGGGTACCCCACCCGTCGAGGGTGTGCACCGTCGCCCCACACCCATCGCAGAAACACCAAGATGCCGAGAGAAAGAGACAGCAAGAAGCACGCGCGAACCAAGCGCACGCGACCGATTTCCGAAGCCTGATAGGGAACATGCCACGACCTGCGAATACTGGAGTTTGGGGAGAGAAGAGTGACTCGGACTTGCCGTCCAGATGCAGTGAAGCACGGTGCAAAGTACGAGCCGAGAGGGGAGGGATGCCGAGCGACCGAAAACGAGGGGAACTGCCGCGCGAGGGCGACGCAAATGAGGGGAAGGGCGAGGGAGAGAGTGAAGACACATCAAAGCACATCGCACGTAGAGGATCTAATCGGGATCACCTGCCGCCTGGGTCCAGCAATTCGGAGATCATGGCGAGGCGCAGAGGAGGGTCGTGTGAGAGTGGTGAGAACAAAGGGCCCGTGCAGAGGGGGTTGGTGAAGGTGAAGGGGTTGGTAGAAGCACACGGGCGCGAGAGGAGCGGATATCATGAGAAAACTAGAAGAACGGACGTTTTCGCCGGCAGAGGCGGGAGGATAATTAGAACTCCGGAAAGCAGAGAGGACGTGAAAACGCGACGCAATCGAGCGAACGCGGGTATGGAACGTAAAATGAAAGGCTGCCGCGAGGTCCGCGACGGTTTGAAGCGCAAAGCGTTTGCCCAGAGGAATGTGCTTAGTGCGTCGAGAGGCGGCGCGCGTGGAGATCACGCTTGCCCGTGGCATTACGCTGGAAGATCTGGATGCGGTCGGCGGCACCACACGTGCTCTTAGCGTCGCCACTGCAGACCTTGTTGCACTGCGAATCCGCGACCTTCTGGCGAGAGACGACAGTGTTGTCACACCAGCACTGTACAAGCAGACTGTCAGATGCCAAAAGCAACATCGGAAAACGGAATTCAATTACCTCTGAGCCATACTCGAGGCCACTGAACTTGAACTTCTTGCTCGCGCAGTAGGCTGTGCAGACAGCGGCAGTCATGGGCTTGCCGGTGTACATGCCCGAGGCAGGAAGAACGCGCTTGCTCTTGGTATCAACGTAGCAGCCGAGGTTGGTGAAGCCCGCTGGCGCCTTGCTGAGCACAGGGGTCGTGGGCTGAGAAGTGGGCGCCTTGGTCTGGTACACGAGGATGCGGTTACCAGCGCCGCAACGAGCCTTGGAATCACCAGCGCCTTCGATGAAGGTAAGTGCTTGCTAACTTGATAGAAGAAAACACGTACATGCAGTGCTGCACTCCGCCTCGTTGACCTTGGTCTGGTACGTCAGGCTGTTGCCACAGTAGCACTCCTTGCCGTATTCAACGCCAAAAGTCCTGAAGCCAGCCTTTGCACAATGAGCCGCACAGGTTGCTGGGGTGAGAGAAGCAGACTTGAGGACTGCAGTGCCGCGCAGCACGCGGTTGGTTGCACTGTCCGCGAAGCAGCCCAGCGTGTTGAAGCCAGTGACTGTGGCACTAGTTGGCCGAGCAGGAGCAGGGTTTGTCGGACTCGAGGTCGGCTTAGGCGTGGTTGTCGGAACTGTGCTCGTCTTAGGCGGGGTCGTCGAAGTCGGGCTCGGCTTGGTCGTCGTTGGTGCGGTTGTGGTCTTGGGAGGCTCTGCAGTCGTCGACGTTGCGGTGTTCTTGCCAGCCTTGTAGACTGCGAGACGCTGACCAGCACCACAGTACTCTTTCGGGTTGCCCTGGCAGGGGTCGTCGCAGACGTAGTTACCGACACGACTCTGGTCAAGCGTGTTGCCGCACCAGCATTCCTACCCCGACTGATGAACATCGGAAGTTATACACTTCAACCGTTGATCCTCACCTTTGCCCATTCCAGTCCGGCGAAGGTGAAGCCCTTGCTGGAGCAGTAGGAAGTGCAAGCCTTGACAGTCATGTTGCCGTTCTCGTACTTGGTGGAGAGTGCGCGAGAGCCCAGATCGTCGCGAGCGCAACCCACAGGGTTCCAACCCTCAATGTTGTTCTGCATGTAGATCGACTGGCCTTCCGGCAGGATCAAGTTTGCGCCAGCCGCGCCCGTGATGGCGCAGTTCTGGACAAACGCGGCGGGGTTGGGACCATTGACGACCGGGTTGCAGCCAGGAAGCTTTTCAAGGGTGCCGTCGATCCGCTCGTCGATGCGCGGCTGCAGGACGCACTGGCTGTAAGAATGGATCAGTAGGCCATTCGTGCGATAACTGGCAACGCGGCGATAGAAGACATGCGCAAACGGTGCGACGGGCACGCGGTGCTGTCACCGAATTGGAGCCGGCGAAGTCGACGGGGAGCGGCGCGAGGCGCAGTGACGCCGCCAAAGCAAGCATTACAAGACTCACTTCATCTCTTCGTTGCTCTGCAGTTTGAGAACATGCTGGCAGTCTTCGATAACACCAGACTCCTGAGTGCAGCCGTTGATTGCGGCCTGCAGGGCCTCCTTGCGCCAGCCATTGCGGAAGTCGCCGTGGAAGCCGTAGCCGGTTGGGTCACCAATAGAGAGCACGAAGGGAGACGTGGCGCCTTCTGGCTTCCACCACTTGTCGTTGAAAGCTGGAGTGTCGAAGATAACCTTGTTTGTTGGTCAGCCACAGCTTCCACCCCTATTGAGCCATTGATATTACCTCGTAGAACAGGCTGACTAGCCGCACAGGATGAGTTGCTGGGCACTTCCCCGAGTCAACGCCATCCGGATATGCCATGTGCGACTTGTGATCTTAGACCAGCGGATCACAGACAACGTCAGATACCACACGGCAGATCTAGCGCAGTTGGAGAGCCTACCTGCAGAGTCAAGGTTCTACAGACAGCAAAATTTGTCAGAATTCAACTTTATACAGCACATCATGAGTAGAGGACTTACTTTGCCGTCCCAGCACGAAGGGAAGAAGAGCTGGGCGCGAACACCGTTGGGGCAAGGGTGATCCGGCAACTGCTTGAACTCGCCGCCAGCGCCGCTGCCATTATAGTCCAAGCAGACGAAAGATACGGCCTGCTGTTCAGGGCGGGTGGCATTGAAGGAGCGCAGAGTCGGGGTGCCGGCAAGCATGGCGAAACCATCAGGGAACGGGTGGATGGTCTCGCCGTTGTGGCCACGGAACAAGTAGTAGATCAAAGCGCCGCTGTGTTTGACCTGGCTAAACTGGCCGCTCTTCTCATGGAAGTAGATGGTCTGGTAGAGGAGAAAGGTTTGAGAATTTTGCATGTAACAAGTGTTATCAACGTACCGGCGTCCAGTAGTTCGACTTGTCTTCAACAGCCTTGCATGACGTGCACGAGCTGTTGCGGGCACTGGCAAATGATTGAGTGAATGGACCGAAGCCGTTTCCACCGACGACTTGGTGAGAATGACCGGAAACAACGCCGGGGTTGACGAGGCTGTGGGTGAATGAATAAAGGAGCCACCCTTGCACTGCTAAGAGACATACGGGTCGTAACGACCTGTGGTGAGCAGACTACAGGGCATCCGGAAGAAAGCGTGTGCGCCTGGGGCGGCCAGCGCGACGGCGAGCAGCGCAGAAGAGAAGCTGGACACGGACGCAAACATGGCTCTTGGTGCGGAGAGGCGAATGAAGGTGGGGTGTCTAGAGAGTGAGTAGCACGACGCTGGGTGTGGTCGTGGGACCGCGAACGGGCCTCGAGAGAAGGGAACGGAGGAAGCGGAGGAGAGGAGGAGGAGGAGGGAGAAAGAGTCGGTGGCGCGGATGCAACCGCATGCAATTACAATTACATCGCTCGATCCGCACCAAACACTTTACCCTGTAGCTCCCACCCTAGCTTCCGTGCCTCGTTGTGACAAGACCCGTCTAATAGGCGACGCTGGCAACCGCACCCTGCGCAGCAGCGGCAAGGTATGGTAGCTATCTGATGCGAACGTCCACACCTAGTGCGTGCATCTTTGTCAGGCGTGCAGCGTCCGCTCTGGATCCTCCTCCTCCTCCTCCTCCGCCATTTGAAATTGCTACACCGTCACGTCAGTCGTGACTTAGGTGATAACTACCCTAAGAACTGCGTTATTTTCGATGTTCAGATCTTGCGAACAACGGCACGGCGACTGTGGGCCGGCGTTGCCCCTCGAGCACGTGGAAGGCAATCGGCATTTTTCAGTTGCCTGGCGACGAGCGGGACCGCCAAACGTTTGCTGCGCATCAGCCTCAAGTCTCGACGGCATGCCAAGGTTGACGCGTTGACGGTGGCTTGTTTCTAGAGCGCGTAACCGAAGTGGTGCCTCGAGTTTGGAGACGCGGCGTGATTATTTGTTGGTTGCACCGCGCGTAGTATTGACATGCAGATCATACCATGCATTGAAGCCTGTATCCATCGTCCTTAGTCTCAACAATCATATCTTGCCTTTGAGACGAACTGTCAGAGGTATGCTGATCATGATGCATCGGTGGAACAAAGGCCTGGCTCTCACGGCTCGACCGGGGATCAAGCTCGGTGGGGCTGGCGGTGAAGCACCCCGAGTCCTTGATGAGGGAGTCGGTCGATCAGCTTCGTCTTCTGACGGTTTCGGGTCCGTGTCTAGAAAATTCCAAGCATCCGCGGAACGAAGGCCTTTTATTTTCTCTCACCAGACCATCAAACATCTTTAATTTTGACTGCAAAGCGGGGGTCGGGCTATCTTCCAACCAAATGTGTCGAACAATAATCCGAACGCATATATTTCAGGGGCAGAGGAGCGAAGACCTCATGAGCCGCCCGATATGAAGGGTCTCGCTCTGTCCTGACAGTGATTGAAGATGTTGATTGTGGTCAATGCAATCAGAGGCAAGCACGAATTGAAACAGCGCTTATCTTGCTAGGGCGGCGCGTCCAGGCGGATATCGGAGCAAACTTCAATCATTAGCCAAGATAGCTGCGATGTATCCGAGTGTCAATATTGATCGGTCCCAGTCTGGGAACACCGGGAGTACGATGGATTTGACGCGGTCTCCTGGAGACATGCAGTCATCACCACTTTCGCCAATCGAACAGATATAGAGATAGAAAAGAATCAAAAATAATAATGCAGGATTCAACAGGTCGCAGTTTCGGAATCGAGTGTGGTTATTAGGGTTTCACTGGCAGCATTTGCATGGGCTCCAGATAACGAGCAGAGCAAAATCCGAGCCCAAGGCTGTGGACCCTTACTGCACCTTCGAGGCCAGTTCACAGATTCAATGTGCCTCACGTTGTATCCTACTGTTCACTGACTCTGTGAGACTGTGACAAGCCCTTGGTGTAGTCAGCGCCTAAAGGTACATGCCAGTCTGTCCAAGGAAAGACGGTCCAAATCGAGCCGGTAAAGGTTCTCGTAGCGAACAGAATCGGTCCGAAATGTTGGCGTTATTTGTGCCGCCTGATCGAGTGTCGCACCACGAGTAAGTAGCTGTGTCGAGTGTGTCTCTGTAACCAGCCGGTGAGAGACAAACTCGTAAGGAGTTTGTCCGGTAACTACCGACGGCGTACATGTAAGCCTGAGAACTGAGCTCGATCAATACATAAATCCCAACACGAAACCACATGTTGGCAGGTATAGTCGACTGCTTGGCCGACTCCTACGTTCGGCCGTACACTTGAGAGTCCGGAATTTGGCACTGCAGCAATATGTTCTTGAACTTTGCAAATAATCT
>Ga0247815_10002815_pt1 | contig 12746 bp, 13 predicted proteins | sample UWRJL194509B1_FD_181014 | JGI IMG/M metagenome (GOLD analysis project Ga0247815, IMG submission 181014) | Plant litter microbial communities from Arlington Agricultural Research Station in Wisconsin, United States - UWRJ-L194-509B-1 | ecosystem: Environmental > Terrestrial > Plant litter >... | reverse complement strand
GAGCGTCGTGGGCCTTGAGCGACGTCGCGTCAGCCGCCTCATCGCAGGCGTGACCGCCTCTGACTGCAAACCTTCCAGTCATCGGTCAGTCCCCAAGTACCAGAATCTTCGTCTGCTTCCCAGATCCGAATTCTGTCAACACACCAGACGGTGGTTCAGTAACGTCTATCTAACTCGGCGTCGGAAAGTTCATTACCGCAGGTCATCGCTGCACGTGGCCAAGCGCAGCCCGTAGAAGTCGTAAGCACCATCGGTGATCACGTCCTCGTGAGGATTAGGGAGAATGCCAGTCTGCATCGGTGGGGATGGACGTGATCACGGGATAAGTGCGGTCGGCGGAGTTTCAAGACGCGCGCTCGAGTGATCGACTACCTACCGGAGTCCGTGGCCTTCGCTTTATCAACAGATCCACACCTCAAGGTCTTCGCTGTGACCTTTACTACTCAACCCTATAAAACTCGCAGTTTTTAAGGGTTCGGCAGTCATGTTAATCGGGGTCACAGCGACGTGGTGGAATACAGTAGGAGAACAGGACTTTGGGACAGGAGTAGCTCGGAAAGTGGCGGACGGCTGTGCATGTTCGACTGAATTATTCGGACCGAACTGTGTCACGGGCCAGGTGCAACGGCGAGCACCCCTACGGCGTCGGGAGTACCGGGGCGGCGACCGCAACTTGGCCTTGCCAAACGGGACTTGCCGATTCCGCCGGTTTGCGGAGCTTGCGGGAGTTCCCGGCGACAATGATTTGGTGCACACCCTCATCCAAAGCCAATGTCATGTGTCTCAAACGGTTGTGCCAATTTGGCGCCTCATGCTTCCTCGGAATAGAGAGTTTAAACCCAAGTACAGTGATCCCTTCATCAGTCCGTCTGAGTAGGTTTACGCCTAAGCTCTGGCTTGCGCGACATCCAGTCTCCGCTCCCGGGCTATTTCTAAGGCTAAGATCTCCTTAGGACATAGGACGAAGAAATGGCGTGGAGTTGCTCACCATCCGCGATCGTGTGCTGAGTCTCTGGTGACAAGTGGCTGAGGCTGACGTAGTTGTGCGCTAGATTGACGTTCGTGCTCGTTGAAGCACCAACGTTGATCGACAAGTTACTACTCTGGTTGATAATGATGACCTACAGATTCAAGCGTTAGAAGGACGCACAAACCTAAATGCAGAATGACTCGCGATAGGTTCTGGACCGAAATTCGCCAACATAGGTGCGGTGGCCACCCGGGGTACAGGAATTGCCTGCGTCAGTTCAGTATTGGGCGGTGTCATGGACTCTGGCCATGGGGAGTGTGGAGAAGAGTTCCAATGCAGTTTCCAACTACTGAAAACCGCGCGGATATTTGTCCAGATATTGCCCATCCGTGACGAGGAGATTCAGGGGTTTAGCCTCAGCAAAAACCCGGACTTGAGTGAGGAAGGAGCAAGAGAGACAAGTAGCGATGCGGATGCCGAGGACCGGACGGCGTTTTCTCGAGGGATTGTCACCTTGCTTTTCCTTGTTGTGGCACACTCGACTCTCAGTTTATAGTCCCGATCGCCCCACTACCCCCTTTGGCCTAATCCTGCCAGCGTCTATTTCGAGGCCAGCCCAATTCCAACTACATCCGCAAAACGCGAACACGTGTTCTGATCCTGTTGGTCATCAAGGAAGCACCATCATAACTCCATTCTTCATCTTTGTATCCGAGGAGTTCCCACACAACCCCTATGATCATTTGCCAAGTTTCCGATTTCCGCCGATAATTCCAACAGGCCAGCCACATTGAAATTGCGTATCCAACGGCCCCCCGTGCTGACCTCGCACACAAAGATAGACAACACGCACGCCGTATTCCAGCACTCGGATGCTGCTAATATCAACCACATCTGTGTCTTTCTGACTGGTGCTCGTACGTGCTGCTGCTTTAAACTCGCGAACCCGATTACGAAGTGATCGATGGGGCTTCGTTTCGCATGCTCGGCCGTACAGGGCCGTTTGATGAGGGGGTTGGAGCAACGCTTCACATCTACACACAAGCTAAAGGCTTCCAACTCCTCGGATGGTAAGCCCGATCTCATTCGCTGTGCAGGAATCGCGTTTCGTGTGCCACCCCGTTCCTCGCACAACCTCCACCATGCAGGCTGTCAAACGGTACGTTATATCCCTCGTGGCCGCGCGGCCGCTGTGTTAGACGTCTTGAGTGGCGTTCGGGTTCCGAACTGACTGGCTGACTCGACAGACAAGCCGTCAGCCATCTTCCGCCTACGGGGAACCTACACCTCGTCTTCGAGCGCGCACAACACGCTCTCTACTGCAATGACAAACGTTCATCTTTGTGTCCGTGGACTTCCCACACAATCCCCATGTCTCGTCCGCCATTACGACCTCATCTTGTTTGCGTGACCGGTACTCGGCTGGTGCGTGGACCCCAGCAACCGCTATGAAAAATTTGTTCCCTGAGAATCGTTGCCTGCGCACAGAATCGTCCAGGACTCAATTCCAACAGGCCAGCCACCTCGAGATTAAATATTCACCAACCCCGTGTTGACCTCGCACACCAAGATAAGCATCCCGCACATCGCCTTCCAGCACTCCGGCGCTGCTAGCATCAACCACATCTGTAGTTTCTGACTGGTGCTCATAAGTGCCGCTGTTCGAACTCGAGAACCCGATTACAAACTGATCGATGAGGCATGGTTTTGCATGCTCGGCTGTACAGGGCGGTTTGATGAGGTGGCCGGATAAGCCAAAGGCTTCCAGCTGCTCAGATGGTCAACCCGATCTCAATCGCTGTGCAGAATCTAAAGTAACCCCTTTCTCCTCGTTTCGTGTGGAAACTCCGTGCTGCGCCCACGTCCAAGCTCGAGTATTGTTGAATCAAGACCAGAGGCTGTCGTGTAATACCAAAGCACCAGAGGAGGTTCTTCACGCATATTACAGAGTCGCTGAAACAGTGTATGCATGGTTCGACAACAAAGAAACCAGAGAGTATGCGATGGATGCGTGGGAATTGTTTGGACAAATGCAGCGTGATGAACAGCCACATTGAAGTTTTGAGCGTGGCGAGCAAAGGGTGAGATAACATAGCAGTAATGCAATCATCGTGATATCCTTCTGCTGAGACGGAAGGACGAGTAGCGAGGCGAGGACAACGAGAAGAGCGTAAAGAAAGGGCACAGGACAGCAAGGATGAGCAAGGGCGAGGCTCGTTGAAGAGCGGCCCGCGCGAGATAAACGCGCAAAATATAAGGGAAAACGTTGAAGTCGAAACCGGTGGCACACAGGGATGTGGGACCGATAAAGTGACACCAACAGTGATCTACTTGTCGAGTGGCTGGACAGAGACCTTGACGTCGCTGTCCTTCTCCTTCTCATCGGTCTCGCCAATGCTGGAGCTCGTCTCAGAGTCGAGACCAAGGTTAGACAAGTCATAACCGTGCTCTTGAAGGTACTCGCGGAACTGGAGAATGAAGAGTAGCAAGTCAGCGACGTGCACTTTCCGCGACAAGTCAAAACAAACCTTGCGGTCCTCCTCCACCATACCATCGTGCGACAGCGGAGTGATCAGGAAGAACGCAACGGTGGCGCTGAAGACGGCGAGACCAGAGCCAACCCAGAAGGGACCAGTGTTGCCAATAGTGCTGCCCTTCTTTTGGAAAGCCGCAATCATCGGCTCGAACGCTATTGTCACGAAGTCAGTATGAGAACAACTATGAAATCAGACGGTCGTCCGTACCCCAGGTTCCGCAGAAGGCTCCGACCTTGCCCATGGCGGCAGCGATACCGTAGTACTGGCCACGGACAGCGGTAGGGCTCGTCTTGGAAGCGAGAAGACCGAGGTTGTTGCCAGGACCAAACTCGCCAAAGCTCAAGAAGCTGAAGAGTTGACGCTGTTGAGCCTCGGAGGGTAGACTGGAACAGCGAGAGGTAGACTCACATGCCGTACATGACTGCAAAGCCAGCGATGTTCTTGCTCAACTGAGTGTAAGCGCCGCTCATGGCGAAACCAATGATTGCTTGGCATAGCAGGCCGGTGATCTACAGGTCATATCGAGGTCAGCGTTTGGGACCGAATGGCGAAGGACAGGCAAAGATACGCACGAGACTGTACTTGGGCGTGAGGTAGTCAACGATGAAGGCGCCGATGAGAGTGCCTGGGATGTAGAACAAGCTGAAAGGACGGTTCAGCGACATATACGGTTCAGCGGCGGTGGGATCACGTACTTGGAAACGACGTTCCAGCCGAAGGTGGTGTAGAGGTCGCTCGAGTCGCCAATAACACTGTCAAAGATGACGCTGGAGTACTGAATGTACGAAGGCAATCAGAAGACCGACGCAGCGCAAACCGTCCCGTGACGTACGATGCCGAACGGGTACACAATGAAGTTGTACAAGAACCTATAGAAGCACTGTGTCAACCACCGATTGCGCTACATTCCATTACCCGGAAACATACCAGACGATAGAGATACCGACAAGGCCTTTCCAGTAACGCTTGAAGATAAGCCAGTAAGGAACCTTTGACCGCATCGCTCCCTCCTTATAGCGAGTCGGCTCCTCCATCTTGAGACGCCAGAAGAACACGGCGACGGCGGGGAAGAGACCGAAGCCGAGACTGCCACGCCAGACAGCGCTGAGGTTGTCTTCGCCAAAGATCTTAATGAGGATCACTGGCATGAGTGCTGCGATAACGAAGCCGAGATCGATCATGGTGTCTACGGCGGCGGCGTGAGCATCTGGACCAAAGGTGGGCGTGATAAGGAGGCTTACTCGTGGCGAGGACGAACCAACGGTGCTGCGCGTTCTTCTGTACGCCTTCCTCTTCGGACTGCTCACTCGCAGCGACCGAACCGCAAGGATACTGGTAGGCAAAAATGTTAGAACGATGTGTCCTCAATTCATCTGTTTGACTTACCTCGGCACCGACACCGATACCGAGGAGGAAACGGTACGCGCTGAGAGCAGCGAGCATGCCCTTAACCGAACCACCAGCACCATACGAAGTCGCAGAGAGGAACGAAAAGAGCGCCACGATGACTGTTGCCGTCATCTACAAACAACGGTGCAAGCATCAACATCGCGCGTCTGGGGATCGTGTGCTTCCCGGGCACGGCCAGGGCACACACCATGCCAAACTTGCGGCCAAAGCGGTCGCTGTGAGGAGCGCAGGATGGTCAGCCGACGCGAGAAGTAGCGGGTGCGGAAGGTGGCGCACCTGAGGTAACCGAAGGAGAGCATGCCGACGATGATACCGACGAAAGCGAGAGACGAGAGGGTGCGGCCGTAGTTGGTATTTTTAACCTCGTCGGGGTAAAGGCGACGGAGCATCGTGTTGACGCTGCCAATGACACCGTTGGCGTAGCCTGTGGAGGAGCATGAGGGCCAGGGAGGGTCGCGATCCGGAGGTGTGGTGGATGCCAAGAGTGACCACGCGAGAGCATCAGGGAGTAAAATTTTGGTAAGGACGAGACAAACGAACGGAGAGAAGATGTGAGCGACTCTATATGCATTGCGAACGCAGCAGTCAACGCACCATCGCTGAACAGCGCCGTGCCGCAGGCAAAGATAAGAGAGACCTGCTTGAGGCTAACGCCTTTCTTGGTCTGCTTCTCGACGTCGGACATGTCGTTCGTGAATGGAAAGAGGCGACTTCCGACCGCGGTGAAGTGGTGGGGAAGAGGAAGAAGTCGGACGAGGGACTCGCAGAAGACCCATGCGGGTTTTGAACGAATCTCGTGCGAGATTGAATCGAAGTGATCCTCGGGTGGATGCTGTGCTGTGCATGCGGATCACAAGGAAGATCGTGCTTCGGCGTACGTGCCGTGCCGGACGACGGGCGAAGCACACGGCACTTGGCCAGACCGTAACTAGCGTCGAAATAACGCCGGTCACCGGCCTCTGTAACGTCAAGGATCGTGGCCATTGAGGAGACGACTGTATGACTGGAGTCTGGAGCGAACTATCGCGAAGAATGCAGCAGCAGCTCGTTCGATATCGGCCCTGGCTAGCCGAGGCGGCAGATGTGTTTGATCGGCGACCAACACACGTTCGTCCTTGTTCGATGCTGCATCGTTAAGGCTCTCAAGGCTAGGTAGAGCTTACTCAATACTGGCGACACCTGGCAGCGTGTGAGCCGAGGAGCCTTTCGATCGCCACGATTTACGAAGAACATATAGGCACGTGACGCCATTACTTTAGCAATGGTCAAGCTTTAGGCAAACGCAGAATCTGAGCCGACAAGTAGGTACAGCGCGTCTGGATGGTTGCGGCTGAACGTTGTCACTGCTGGCGACAGGCAGTTGCATCGTAGCACAAGCAAAACATCATTTGGCAAAGAGCTAGCAGTATTTGAACTCGCAATGAATGAACTGAGTCAGACTGCTGGCGTTCTCGAGCAGTAGGTCGGTCTCAAGCGTGACGCGGAGGGCGAACCGTGATGACGGCAAAGCCCGGCGCGGCTCCGCGTCTTGACCACCTTCACATCATGAGCAAGCGCGCGCATGAGGATGATGCCGACGCGCCGTCCAAAAGGTTGAAGAGGTACGTGCGCTCCGTTATTCTTGACCCTGCGCTCACCTGAGTTTATAGCGATCCATCGACTGTGAGTCAATTTCCCGTCTCTGCACGCGCTCGCAGGTGAATATGTTCCACTCATCGACGAATCTCGCTATAATCTCTTTATCCAACAGCCAACATCTAGGCCTCCTCGTGGTCCCATAGGTGTAAGTCCATTTCATCATCATATTATTTCCCCGCGCACGCTGCTGACGTGCACTAGTTTACACCCGCAGACCTCATCGCGCAGAAGAAGGCCGAGATTGCGGCCAAGCTCGCTGCTCTCAAATCCGGCGGTGCTTTGAGTGCTGCTAATCCCTTGTCTGCATCAACTGCGCCATCGGCTGTTCCACCTGTCGCGTCATCCGGCAGCGTCGTCTCGCGCGATGCCCTCTCCAAGCCTGGAGCAGTAGCAGATATCGCTAAACGCGTTGCTGAGGCCAAGCAACGCGTCGCAGCCGCGTCTTCGCGTACTTCAGACAACCCTTACCTTGTTCGTATTGACTATTCAAGTATCATCGCAAGACTGACCGACTGCTTGCAGGCAACCGCTCAGGCGAAGAAACCTGCGGCGACAGAAGCTCCTGGCCCGCAAGGCGCGGGTCTCAACATGGCGGCTCATCCACTGCTTCTCGAGGCGACCAGTGTTTCGACTCCCACGAGCAAGAAAGACCGTTATAAACCGCTCCAGCCCAAATTCGCGTCCATAAAGGCGAACGCTCGTGCTGCACCGCCGACACCACCGACACTGTCAGCGTCGTCATCCAAGCCGGTTGCATCTTCCAACCCGTATTTGAACATCGCTGCACCGAAAGCGGACCGTACCGAAGGCATCGTGTTCGAAGGCACGCCGCGAGAGCGTGTGGGTCGCTCGCTCAAGTTCAGCCAGAAGGGCAAGTACATCGCCCAGGCCAACCAGCAGCGCCAGGAGCAGCAACTTGAGGCCCTCAAGGCGCGTATTGCCGAGAGCGCAAAGAAGGCTGGTCTCGATGGCGAGTTCGAGACGCTTGAGAAGAGCATCCGCCGCGACCCGCCTCCAGATGTCGAGTGGTGGGACCAGCCGTTCCTCAAGTCGTACGCGTTGCTCAACGCATTCCCGATTACGGCTCTGCCCATTCGCTCCGACGAGTCGCCCATCTCCATCTACATCCAGCACCCGATTCAGCTCCCACCGGCAGACGCACCGACAACGGACGGCGTCACACTCAAGCCGGCGAAAATGACGAAGCGAGAAATGAAGAAGATGCGCAAGCAGCGCCGCCAGGCAGACTTGCAGGAGCGGCGCGACCGTGTCCGTATGGGTCTTATGCCGCCGGATCCACCCAAGGTCAAGCTGTCCAACATGATGAAGGTCCTCGCGAGCGACGCCGTCACGGATCCGACCAAAGTCGAAGCCCGCGTTCGTCGCGAGGTCGCTCAGCGACAGCACCAGCACGAAAAAGCCAACGCCGAGCGCAAGCTCACGGATGACCAACGCCGCGGCAAAGTCGAGACTAAGAAGGCAGACGAAGAGCGTAAAGGTCTCGTCGCAGCTGTATTCCGCATCCGCACGCTTGCGGATCCCAGTCAGCGCTTCAAGGTCCGCAAGAACGCGGAACAGATGTCGCTCACGGGCGTATGCATCTTCAACCCGGCCTTTGCCTTCGTCTACGTCGAGGGCGCACACAAGTTCATGCGCGCGTACAAGAAGCTCATGCTCAACCGTATCCAATGGACCGAGCATGCGCGGCCGCGTGCTCATGCCGATGCGGAGGAGGAGCAGGACGTCGACCCCGCTGCCACTGGCGAGAAACCGGATTTGGACAACAATCGTTGCGACCTCGTGTGGGAGGGCGATGTTCGTGAACGCGCGTTTGCGAGCTTCCGTCCAAAGAGCTGTCCGACGGATAATATGGCCAAGGACTTTATTGGTCAGAAGCTGGCGGGCATGTGGGATCAGGCCAAGGCTTTCGTCGCACCGGAGGATGAGTTTTAGTTTCGAACATGTGCGTACACGTTGCGCAATTGAGCATATCGCGTTGTGATTGTGGGTGATTTGCACAAGTCGTGGACCATAGCAGGATAGAGTCTGCCACCGGGCATACACACCAAAAGGTGGTGTGAAAAGGAATCATCCTTGGGCGATCTTTCGATTTGGAAACCGCTTTGAATTGTATCAGCTGAAGTCTCACTAACAGGGTGCCCTCATTGTTTGCAGACTTGACATTTGCCTGGTGCATATAAAGGCCGTACCTCTGGCCCCACATCATGGTCCATCTTCTCTACTTCATCCTCGCCCTCGATGTCAAATCTCTCGAGCTTGAAAGTCCCTCCTCCCAGAACGCCGCGCTACTATGGTCGGTCAGATGCGCTTGAAACTACCCGCGTGCCTTCAGGCACAAACCCTCGCGACTACTACCTCAAAAACTTCGTGACGATGCTTGGACCCATCATCAGCCACAGCGAGTTCGTCCCGCGCAATATCGTCCAACACCTCATGCGCGACAAGAAGGACAGTGCGCTTGGTGTCAAATGGGAAAACACTGGTCACGACACCGTAACAAACATGGAGGGAGCCCTACACACTTACGTCGTTCCACTCGTGCCTGTGTTTATGCACGGCGATCATGTTTACCGATCCGGACATGACGCTGTACACTTCCCCGCAGTCGATGGATTTGCGCAGGCAAGACGTGTTATCCTCAGTGCGCTCATTCAGCCCGATTTTGAGAGCTCCGAGGCTCTCATGCAAGTCGCTGGTCTACGTAACGACTTATCGATTGGTAAACCGCTCGGGCACGGCTTCGAAATCTTGTCGGCCAGTGAAAAGCAAGACAACGCTAAACGCGCTGCATATGACGAACGGCTTCGCCAACACATCATCTATCATTTGGTCGAGAGCCACTCGTTGCCCAGTCGTAAAGACGTCGAGGCAACAGCACTGTCGGACGAGCAGGCCCAGATCCTCCTCGAGCAGCTGGCATCTGGTCAACTCCCAGCTGGTGCCAGCAATGCCCAAGCCGCCTTGCACGACAAGTTTGTAGTGCAAGATGGTGGCATATTGTCGCTCGAGTTGCTCTTCGCGAGTGCACTGCACCAGTTCCGCAACGAGTTAGGCGCTCTCGAGTATCTGGCTACCGGGCAGGGATACGTCTATACTTTCGACCCGCCAGTGATATTTGCTAATAAGCTCAACGGGAAGGACAAACTTCTAAACCGGTGCATGGCTGCCGTGCTGCGTGCTCTTATCGATGGCGGAGTGCGGTTCACCAACATGCGAGCATTCGCTATTGGTGACTTCGCGGACAAGACGATTGTAGGCGTTCTCAAACACGCATTCGCAGGCCAGCCGCACGTCACGGTGCTGTCCAAGTACGATCTTTACCCGAAGCCGGCACAGACCTACGTTCCGCCAGAGACAGGCCAAGGAGCCATTCTCGTGTTGCACAACAACTCGGACGCCTTTGGTCAGAACATCGAGACCGAGGGTAAATCAGGCAGTATGGATGGGCTGATCGGGAATGTATCAAGTGCTGCGGCATCGCTGCACCGCCAGCACCCACTCCTGCTGGAGCATGTCTTTTAGATAAACAAAAGCAAGGCTCTGTATGTTGCGACTGCACCAGAGTCAAGTACGTGAGCAAGGACTTCGACAAAAATTGACTTCATCGCATGCCGTCATTATCAGTAATTTAGTGAAGCAATGGATGGGAGAGATTAGAGAAAGAGAAGCACACCCGCGGCGATCTGTCGATCTGGGAACTACTTCAGGTTCCGTCCGTTCAGGTCTCGTTAACAGCGCGTCTAGGTCACTCCCAGACCGGCTACGCTACAGAACCGAAACACGGAACTACATTGTTGCGCCTCACTGATCGAGTGCAGGCGCAGGACTAAGGGTCAGGGGAGAGGGGCTGGCTCTGGGCTGGGATCCCTGCGCACGTCGGCTATTCCGAGCGGTGAATGCGGGAGATCGAGCCCTGCTGCGTGAGGCGGGAAATGCGCGCCGCTCCAACTGATCGAGCCAGCCGGAAGCGCACTTTCCGCATGAACCACGCGAGCACGGGTGCTGACAGAAACCCGGAGGCAAGCCCTCGAGTGTGGGCCGGATCGGGAGCCAGACCCCGAAGACAGCCAAACACTAAGCGGAGGGTGGGTGGGGATCAAAAACGAGAGGCGGCTCGCACGACGACGAGCGAAATGGCGGAGGCAGAGCGATACCAAGCTCGGCCTCCGCCGGTCTGGAACCTAGACCTCGCTCTCGTCTCGCTGCGCTCCTCTAGACCCCACCCTCGTTGTTTGCGAACTCGGCGTTTCCTGACGCATATAAAGGCCGTGCCTTTGGCCACGCCTTGAGGGTCATCTCCTCTTCCTCTTCCTCGTACCCGTCCGTTATGTCCAACCTCGCTAGTCTGAAGGTCCCTCCGCCAACAACGCCGCGGTACACTGGCCGGTCCGACGTGCTTGAAACCACTCGCGTGCCCTCAGGCACAAATCCTCGCGACTTCTATCTCAAGCAGTATACGACGATGTATGGACCTGTCACCAGTCACAGCGAGTTCGTCCCGCGCCATATGGTTGAACACCTTATGCGTGACAAGAAGGACAGCGCTCTGTCAGTCAAGTGGAGGAACACTGGCCACGACACTATCACGAACATGGAGGGCGCCTTGCACACCTACGTCGTTCCACTCGTGCCGGTGTTCATACATGGCGATCACCTGTACCGGTCGGGTATTCATGACGCCGTGTACTTTCCCGAAACCAAAAGGTTCTTCAAAACGGTTCAGCAAGCAAGGCGCGCCATTCTGAGCGCGTTCATCCAGCCTGACTTTGAGAACTCCAAAGTTCTCATGCAAGTCGCTGGTCTACGCGATCACCCATCGATTGGCAAGCCGCTCGCGGACGATTTCAAGATCCTCTCGGCCAACGAGAAGCAGGACGATACTAAACGGGCTGCATACGACGAGCAGCTTCGTTTGCACATCATCCATCATCTCGTCCAAAGTCATTCTCTACCCAGTCGCCAAACGGCAACGCCAATAGCGCTCTCGGATGAGCAGGCGCAGACGTTCCTCGAGCAGCTTGCCGCTGGAAACCTGCCAGATGGTGCTACCAATGGACGCGCCGCTCTGCAGGACAAGTTTGTCGTCCAACGTAGCGGCATCTTGTCACTCGAGTTACTCTTCACGAGTGCACTACATCAGTTCCGCAACGAACTCAGCGCCCTTGAGTGTATATCCGCCACGCAGGGATACGTCTATACCTTTGACCCGCCAAGGATATTCGCTCAGAAGCTTGACCAGAGCGACAAGCTCCTCAACAGGTGCATGGCCGCGGCACTACGTTTCCTCATCGATAGTGGAGTGCAGTTTACCAACATGCGAGCGTTTGCCATTGGCGACTTTTCGGACAAGACGATTGTAGGCGTTCTCAAACACGCGTTCGCGGGCCAGCCACATGTCGTGGTATTGTCCAAGTACGATCTCTACCCAAAGCCGGCGCAGACCTACGTGCCCCCAAAGACGGGAAAGGGGGCATTGCTCGTGTTGCACAATAACTCGGACGCGTTTGGTCAGAACATCGAGACTGAGGGCCCATCAAGTAGTTTGGATGGGCTGGTCGGGAATATATCAAGTGCCGCAGCGTCCTTGCATCGCCAGCATCCACGCCTACTGGAGCATGTATTTTAAAATAACAACAATAAGGTTCTGGATAATAGCACAGCGCACAGTTGGTATACAGACGAAGATGAATGACAAAGGTTCTGACGGATCAAAGGTCCTGGATCTACTGCGCCGCGATCTGCTTGAGGCGCTCTTGCCACTCGAACGCGACCTTGCCAAGTGCCTTGCTTTTGGCTGAGTGATGTCAGCAATGGCTCACACTCATACAGAAGGAAAACGCACCATATATGCCAAGCACATCCTTGAGAACCTCGCGTTTGTCATATCCGAGAACATTGGGTGACCATTCGGGCACCGAGGAGGGTTTCCTGGAGACAAAGATCAGTCGCTGGCCACCGATATGCCACGGCGCATACCAATACAACGGTCCACAAAGCTCCTTCGCCAACTCCTCTGCCTTCGCAAGGAAACCTTCATCAGCCAATCGCTTCGCGTACTGCAACACCGAGTTCTTCCACTCCAATCCGCTTTCCAACACCTGCGCCGCATGGATCCGCGTCTCGAGATGCCCAAGCGTCGTCGCAGCGCTCCACCACTTGTTGCCTGTATC
>Ga0247815_10002812_pt1 | contig 12756 bp, 8 predicted proteins | sample UWRJL194509B1_FD_181014 | JGI IMG/M metagenome (GOLD analysis project Ga0247815, IMG submission 181014) | Plant litter microbial communities from Arlington Agricultural Research Station in Wisconsin, United States - UWRJ-L194-509B-1 | ecosystem: Environmental > Terrestrial > Plant litter >... | reverse complement strand
TAGTAAGACAACGGGCCAGAATACATACAAAATACCAGGAGCTCCCTGTTGGGCGATATACAAGAATTGGCCAGTGGTTATTGCAATAAGTGACGCCAATACAGCGATATTTGGCTTAAACCAGCGTCGAAGCAACAGGATGAAGCCGATAGCTGATAGCAACGCCAGTATAAGTGAGGGCAATTTAATGGTGAAAATAGTAACACCCAAAATGCTAAATATGAATGATTGCAACGCGTAGTAAGGCAAATTAGGTATCGCTAAAGTGGCCGGGTCGCTAAACGACAAAGAGGCGCTCCGTACGACCGAAGTCATTTCGGCGGCAGATAAGCTCCCTGGAAGATACAGACCAACGAACACAAGCAAACCGGCAAGAAGCAAGCCGACTAAGGTATATCCGAGGATATAGCGCCAGCGATAGAGGAAGTATTTTGAAAAATCAAGTGTAGCCATGAGTCTTATTGATTATACCATGACAAGGAGGTCAGCCGGGCGAGTTATTGTTTCCACAAGAGCATGCTTTGTGGCTGTTCGCCTACTCGCCGTGCTTCTTATCCAACGACATAAATCGCAATCGCTCTGGGTGGAAGTAAAGCTCAACCTTACCAGTTGGTCCGTTACGGTGCTTAGCGATAATCAGGTCGGTGATGTTTTCCCGGTCGGTGTCCGGGTTGTAATACGCTTCACGATAAATGAACATCACGATGTCGGCATCTTGCTCGATTGACCCTGATTCACGAAGGTCAGATAGCTGTGGAATTTGTGGGGTTCGAGATTCTACGGAACGTGACAACTGACTTAGGGCGATAACCGGTACGTTCAGTTCACGGGCAAGAAGCTTCAGTCCACGTGAGATTTCAGACACCTCTTGTACACGGTTTCCTTTGTCGCGGCCACTACCCTGCATAAGCTGCAAGTAGTCAATAATGATGAGGCCAAGCGGCTGTTCATGAGCCGCGCGGCGGGCTTTGGTACGCATTTCTAGCACGCTTACACCAGGGGTGTCGTCAATATAAATAGGTGCTTCGGCCATTTCACCCATGGCGTCAGATAGCTTACTAAAGTCGTCTTCGCTTAGGTTACCAGTACGAATATTCCAAGCATCAACACCGGAAGCGTCGGCCAACATACGGTCGACCAGCTGTTCCTTACTCATCTCAAGACTGAAGAAAAGAACAGGCTGTTTGGCAATTGTCGCTACGTTGTAAGCGAGGTTCGTTACCAATGTTGTCTTACCCATGGCAGGACGAGCAGCCAGGATAATAAGGTCGCTTCGCTGCAAACCCGCGGTCATGTTATCAAGGTCACGATAGCCAGTTCGAACACCGCGTAGTTGGCCTTTGTTGCGGTGCAGTTCTTCCATACGGTCGAAGCTGTCAGTAAGAATTGTTTCGATACTCACAAGGTCTTGTTTGAGCGATTGGTCGCTGACGGCAAAAAGCTCAGCTTCGGCTTGTTGAAGCAGTTCTTGGGTGGTACTTTCTTCGTCGAAGCCCATTTCGGAAATTTCGCCACTGGCTTTAATAAGACGACGACGGACAGCTTTTTGGGCAACAATTTCTGCATACGATTCGGCATGGGCCGAAGTTGGTACGTAGTTTGTAAGTTCGGTTAGGTAGGCAGAGCCGCCAACTTCTTCAAGTTCTTTTTTGCGTTTAAGTTCGTCGGTTAGCGTAAGAAGGTCGACTGGTTTTCGCTTTTCGTACAAACGCATCATGGCGTCGTAAATCATTGAGTGACGTTTTTCGTAGAAGTCTCGAAGGGTAACGTGCTCGGTAATATCTGCCAGGGTTTCTTCGTCAATCAAAACAGCACCGAGGAGACTTTTCTCGGCGTCGATATTTTGCGGTGGTATTTTCCCAGCTGGGACGTTTTTGTTGGCCATTACTTCCCTATTTTCCTCAATTTATGAGGTTTTGTCGCTTTATTCCAGCGACACCTCTATTCCTCCGCCCATAATATCAGCTATTGAGGCAGCCTGCGAATCTTGAAGAGGTGCACGTGTGGGTATGGTGTGGACGGTTAGTTGAAAACCTCCGGCGACTTTAAGAGATTCATAGAGGTGGGCGCTGTATTTTGGATCGTCGAGTTTCTTTTTGTAGAAGGCGTTGACGGTGTAGATAGTAAGCTCTTTATTATTAAGCTCGTGGCTGCATTTGTTGAGGACGGAATAGAGGGCGATGTTGGTTTTGCGGGCTTCAGCTATTAGGTCTGCCCAGTCGAAAGTTCCGCCGTTGTCAGCACCGCTCGTAAACGGCTTCGCGCCGGGTTCCTGTTGGGTTCCACCAGCAGGAAGCTCGGGCTGCAGAGGTTTACTTGCAGTACTTCCATCGTCGGAACTTTCGGCGACAGTTTCTATTGCAGAATCGGAAACGACGTTCGCTACGATGGTCTCGACTTCGGCTACGATATCAACGGGCTTGGCGACGGGTTCGATGTGTGGGTGTTTTTTAGTTGCTTGGCGGGAGAGTTCTTCAATGGTTGCGGTGACTTCTAAAACGGGTGCTGCTAGGGCAGCGGTTTTTGGTGGTTTGGTTTGGATGGCAAAGGTACCGAGAACGCTGAGGAGTTTCATTGAGGGTTGGCTCGATTTTGAAACATCCAATAGTGCGTCGAGTAATGGTAATAGCTGTGGCTTTTCGACGGCGTAGTTGCGGAGTGTGTGAATGAGTTGGTCGGTAACGGTTGTGGCGCTAATACCGCTTGCGGCAGTTTGGTCGAGGAGTTTAGCGATTGAGGTAACGTCGTGTTTTTCAACAGAAGTTAATAACTCGTTGACGATCTTAATTGGCGCGAGGCCAAGTGAGAGTTCGATAAGTTCAACGGTAATCCCTTGTTCTTCGTCGGCTAAGCTGGAAAGTTGGTCAAGTAAGCTGATGCTGTCACGAAACGAACCATCGCCGCGCTCGGCAATAAGTTGCAACGCTTCGTCGTCAACTTTAATTTTTTCTTCATTGGCGATGTGCTTTAAGTGCTTTACGGCATCAACTGGGCTAATCGCACGGAAGCCAAACCGTTGGGTACGACTGACGATAGTCGCTGGGATCTTTTCAACGTCGGTTGTCGCAAGGATGAATACTACGTGCGCTGGCGGTTCTTCGAGGGTTTTCAGCAGCGCGTTAAAGGCTGGCTTAGTGAGCATGTGCACTTCGTCAATGATATAGATTTTTTTAGCGGCCGAGGTCGGTGCAATTTGGACCTTTTCGCGTAATGAGCGAACATCTTCAACGCCGTTATTACTAGCAGCGTCAATTTCGATAATATCTAAATGAGTCGTATCGTCACTGTAAGGAAGGCCATTAATTTCGTGAGCCAAAATGCGGGCAATGCTGGTTTTACCGACACCGCGTGGACCAGTTAATAAATACGCGTGAGCAACTCGGTCGCTTTTTAAGGCACGAGAAAGGATATCAGTAATATGATCTTGGCCAACAACCTCGGCCAACGACTTACTTCGATATTTTCGATACAATGCTTGTGACACCTAATTCCCCTATTTCTGTATGCAATTATACCCGCGTTTGGCGCGCGATACTGCCGTACTTTTTACACTTTTTAAACTTTGTTTATTTCACCCTCTGTGATGTATGTAGTGTAGCGCTTGTGTTTTGAAATCGCAAGCAAATGAAAACCCCACAGCTGGCTGCTGTGGGGTTGGGGTCCTGGTGGGATATGAATCCCGTTAGGAGGTGAACTCGATGTCTCCGTAGCTTCGCAGGTTCCGCAGGTCGAGGTCGATCTTGACCTCGTCGTCGTGGTTGCTGCTGAGGTCGCGTGTTCCGGCGCCGACGATCTTCATGCCGTCGGTGGCCACGTAGGCCTCGACAGATTTGATCTTGCGCAGGTACCAGCGCGAGTCGTCGGGAAGGCGAAAGGCGATGGGTGCTTCGAGGAAGAAGTACCCATTTCCGGCGGGGTGGGATTTGGCCTTTGCAACCGAATCCCGCACCTGGACGACGAACTCTCTGTTGGCGACGAGAATCGTGACGTGAAGCGATTTTTGCTTAACAGACATTAAGTGTACTTCCCTTCTCATACATCAATGGATGATAGCGGACTTAAACTTGAAAGTTTGGGTCTGCGAGTAACAGGATACGGACATTATAGCACAAAAAACCCTATATGTCCATAGGGCTTGTGTTTTAAAATATAAGAAAGACTAAAGCGCGGCTTCGACAGCTGCCCAGGTTGCTTCTGGGTTATCAGCAGGAATAATGATAGTAACTTGGTCACCAACATTAATGCGGAAGTATGTAACGCTTGCAAGTAGGATGCGGTATTCGCGGCCGTTTGCTTCAACGTAGTATGCGCCATCGTGAAGTACGAGTGTACCAATAACTTGGTGTCGCTCGACTGGGTTAATTTGCTTGTAAATAAAGCTACCGTCATCTGCGATAGTCAGTTTTAGAATATCGCCTTCAACGAGCTTAGATTTACTAGCGTAGTTAGCTGGAATAGGATATTCTTTGCCATCTGGGCCGGCCATTTTTTGACCATCAAAGATACCTTCGACAATTTTGCCACCAACTTCTTCGTTGGTGCCACTTCGAGGTGTAATGACAGTACCATCGTCGCCGATGATGCTAATAAGCAGTTCTTTTGCGGCTGCCAGATTGGTTTCAGCCTCTTGAATAAGCGCATGTAGTCGCTTGGCTTGTTTTTCTGGTAATTCAGACATTGGCTCGCAGTTCCTTATCTGTATGTGTTTTGAAAATAGTATTAGTTTACTTATACCAATTCGAAGAAGCAATGTCAACAAACGGCCTCTTTGGGCTGATATTATTCCAGTGTTTTTTTGTATAGTTAAACCCACCCTGTAAAAGGAACCGTTTGGGTGAGGAAAAACCTCTGGGTTCAACTTATTACATGGGTGGGTGTTAGTGTGTTCGGTCTTTGCCTGTGCCGTGGCATTCTGGACAGTCGCCGTTCACGAGCTTGCACAATATGCAGTAAGGCGGTTCGCCGTCACAGATAATAGCGCCTGCCCTATTCTTCTTGTGACGGCCGAGGCCATCACAATATGTGCATTCCTCACCTGTGGGTTCGGGGTAGTTCTTGTCATTACGATAGGCCATTCGGCTCACTTCCGTTAATGGAACATTGGATGCTGGAAAGTACACTAAATTAATTATATAATATAAAGCCTAGTTTGTACAATTAAGGCTCGTTTCAGACGGCTTTAATGTCAATCAAAAATAAGTAAAATATTGGGTATTATGCTAGTGTTTCGCAGTGTAATTCGCTAAAATAAGCGTACCTATTATGAGGATACAAATACTGCGGCAATGGTCTTTCAGCGGATCTCAAAAAGCGTTTGCGCTACCAACGGTTTTAATCGCTTCGACTGTCATGCTTGCGGTTCTTACAGTCACACTAGCGTCCGTTCAGTCCGGTGTTGGTGTGGCATTGGAAAATGCACATTACAGCCGCTACGCTAAATCGGCAGCGCAAAGTGGAATAGTCATGGCAAAAGCTTGTCTCAACACTAATAATTACAGTCCAACATGGACGACTAATCCTTTGAAGCCAAATACAAACTGCGCCGGCGTGGTTCAGGGTGGGCTTTCGGTCTATCTCCACGATGACACCGCTGATGGCGTTCGTTCAACCTTCACCGTCGATCCCCCGACACCACTCGCCAATGGGGTTCAAAGGCTAACTGTTAACGCCACTACTGAACGAATTCGCCAATCGACTGGTGAGGTTGTTCGCACGTACATCGAGTCGGAGTACGTATCTCTTTATGCTCAGGCCGACTTTCGCAACGTAGCGTACGGCTATCGACAGTATGACGGCGGTTTTTTTGGAGTAATTGGACCCGATGGTGACGTGAAAACAGTTGGCCTTAATACCGACGGCCAACTAGGCAATGGGACAACTGGGGATGCAACAACGCCGCAAACATTTGCGCTACCAGGCACCCTCCGAGCCTCGCAGCTGTTCACTAACTTCTTGTCGATGGGCTTTAATATGTTTGCAATTACGACCGATGGTCAGCTATATGGTGCCGGTAAAAATAGTTCCGGCCAACTTGGGAATGGCGCCACTGCGACTGCTCAATCTACGCCGGTTAAGTTTCAGTTACCAGCAGGAGTGAAGCCTGTCTTTGTGGCGCCCGGCCAAGACTTTGTATATGTAATTGGCGATAACAACAACGTCTATTCCGCTGGAGCCTGCGTTTCGGGCGCATTAGGATATACGTATACTATCAGTGGCTGCGCCAACCAATCCACGTACAGGCGCGTTGCACTACCAACGGTCAACCTATCCGATCCAAACACGTTACCGGTCGCCACAAGTGACTACGTTCAGTCGTCAAACCTTACTACTGACCGAGAGAACGGCATTATCCGTATGCAGGGCGGTCGTGTGTACGGTTGGGGTATTAACGACCGGGGTCAGTTGGGCAATGGAACACTAAACCCAACTTCGACGCCAATACAGCTGACTACGCTGGGTAATAGCGGCCAGCCTAAAGCAACTCAGATCGCTTTCGATGGGGTTGATACGTATATTCTTGACGACACAGGTACGGTGTGGGTGGCAGGCTCAAACTTATTCGGGTCGCTTGGTGCGCCCGCCCCGATTGCCACATCGGCTACTGGCAAATGTATTACAAATACGGGCAATAGCACCACAAACGGTACTCAAGTAACGATATTTGATTGCAACAATTCTGCAAGTCAAGCGATTGAATGGGCCGAGGACGGCACTCTAAGGGTGAGGCCGAACGGATCGACGGTCAAGTGTCTTGAAAATGCTGGCGGCGTTGCAACCGATGGTAACCCAATTAGAATTAACACCTGTAGCAGTTCATCGGCTGCCCAGCAGTGGGTATTCGCCGACAATACAACAATACTGAACCCTGCGACTGGAAAATGTATGGAGAACCCGGGCAACACTATGACTAACGGTACTGGGCAGGTTCTTAAGAGTTGTTATGCCTTCGGAGCATACCCGGCTCAAAACTGGCAACTCCGGCACTTAACAACATTTACAAAAATGATGCTCCCGGCTGGTCATGGAACTGTAAAGCGTATTTCAACAGATCAGGTGACGGTGCTTATCTTAATGACCGATGGTACGGTTTGGGGCTACGGTTCGAACCTGGGCGGGCAATTAGGTTCGGGAAATCTATTTAAATATAATCCGAAAATTCAACAGTTCATCCTGCCTGCAGGTAGAACTGCAGTAGACCTCTCGACCGTAAAGACCGGCACCGATGACCAATGGTTCTATGCCAACACGTATGTTGTTCTTGATGACGGCAGTGTGTATGGGGCTGGCAGTAACTTATTCGGCCAACTTGGCGATGGAACGGCGCCTTTTTCGCCAGTCACAACGGCAGTTAAGATGATCCTCCCACCTGGGGCAAGGGCGAGGACGGTTCAATCGGGCTTTGGAACGGCCGTTGTGCTTGCACAAGATGGAAAAATCTACACTGTTGGCAATAACTATAACGGACAGTTGGGTGATGGAACCACGACCAACAGCTACACTCCGCGGGCTCGACAATATGTCAATACGCGACCGGTTGTGCTGTATTAGCTCAAGCCTCAGCCGGCATCACGCTAGTGTTTTAAGTACGGATTCGCTAAGATAGACATACCTATATATGAAGACAAACCACACCCATCGACGGTCTAAGGGAGTATTCGAAAAGGCATTCGCGCTCCCTACTGTCCTTATTGCTTCTACTGTCATGCTCGCAGTTCTTACTGTTACCCTGGCATCTGTCCAGTCTGGTGTTGGTGTGGCGTTAGAAAATTCACATTACACCCGTTACGCTAAATCGGCTGCCCAAAGTGGAATTGTCATGGCAAAAGCCTGCTTAAAAGCCAATAATTATATTCCAAGTTGGTCAACTAACCCTCTGAGGCCTAATACGAACTGTGCGGGCGTTGTGCAATCCGGCCTTTCTGCCTATGTTCACGATGACGTAGCCGACGGCGTCCGGTCTACTTTTACTGTTTCTGCGCCGACGACGTTGGCGAACGGCGTTCAGAAACTAAGTGTTGCTTCGACATCTGAACGCATTCGTCAATCGAGCGGTGAAGTTGTCCGAACATACATGGAATCAAGCTTCGCTACCATCTCGGCACAAACGACCTTTACGAGTGTTGCTTTTGGCTACAGTGCCTCAGGTGCTTTCTTTGGGGTTATTGACGCTCAGGGAAAAGTAACGGCTGCTGGGTACAACGGCAATGGGCAGCTCGGCAACGGCACTACTAGCAATACGCTCACACCATCACCTTTTCAGCTGCCAGCTGGTTTGACAGCTACCCAGCTATATACGAACTTTTTGTCCGTAGGCTATAACCTGTTTGCAATTACCAGCGACGGCCAACTGTACGGGTCTGGTGCTAATGGCTCGGGCCAATTAGGTAACGGAGCCGTTGCGGGTGCACAATCAACGCCTGTAAGGTTTCAATTGCCGGCGGGTGTATCTGCTAAATTTGTCGCTCCGGGCTTAGGCTTTACTCATGTGATTGGCAGTGATAACAATATTTATGCGGTCGGGGCGTGTGAGTACGGAACCTTGGGGTACGCATATACCATAACTGGTTGCACAGACCAGTCGACGTATAAGCGAGTAGCACTTCCGGCGGTAAATGTATCAGATCTGAACACGCTTCCTGTTGCTAGCAGTGATTATGTGCAGGCAACCAACATTGCAACCGACCGTTGGAATACATATGTTCGAATGCAGGGCGGAAAGGTATACGGCTGGGGCGTGAACGATCGCGGGCAGCTGGGAAATGGTACATACGTTAACTCTTCTACCCCTATACAATTCACTACGCTTGGCAATAGTGGTCAGCCAAAAGCAACCCAAGTAGCTTATGACGGCGAAAGTCCGTGGGTACTCGACAGCAATGGTGATGTATGGACCGCGGGCTATAACACTGTTGGGCAATTAGGTGCTCCCGCTCCCGTCAGTACACCCGCTGGAAAATGTATCGATAACTTTAATAATTCGACAGCTCAAGGTATGTCTTTGCAGATATGGGACTGCAATAATACGGTCGCCCAAAAGCTTGAATGGGCCGAAGATGGTTCAATAATTTTTCGACCAAACACCTCTACTAGTCTGTGTGTGGACAATGCCAACGGAAGTACATCTAACGGTAACCCGATTCGGCTATGGGTGTGCAACGGCTCGATTGCTCAAAAATGGACGATGAACAATGCTGGGCAAATTGTGAACGCAGCGGTTGGCAAATGTATCGACAATCCAGGCAATACCGCGACAAGTGGAACGGCGCTGCAGCTGTACGATTGTAGTGCGGGGGCAAGCACCGTGTGGTCGCTCAATAACCTTCTTACACCTGGTAAGGTTATACTCCCTGCTGGTCACGGTAAGGTGGCGCGTATCTCGACAGACTACGCATCGGTTTCGTTTCTTATGACTGACGGGACAATATGGGGCTATGGTGCGAATATGACCGGGCAGATGGGCAACGGAGTCTTGAATATATACAATCCAAAAATTCAGCAGTTTATTCTTCCAGCGGGCAGAACGGCGACAAACTTCTATACAACAAAAACCGGTGACATCACAGACATATACTACGGGAATACGTTTGCTGTTTTGGACGATGGTAGCGTATATGGTTCTGGTGCTAATTCGTTTGGACAGCTAGGCAATAGTAGTACATCGGCGGTACCTATATCTACTCCCGTCAAGATGACGCTTCCTACGGGAGTGAGGGCTCAAACTGTCCAAGCTGGCTACGGGACGACAATGGTCCTTACTGATCAAGGTAGGATTTACACCGTCGGCAGTAATACTTACGGCCAACTAGGCGACGGAACTACGAATAATAGCTCGACACCGCAGGCGCGACAATATATCAATAATCGACCAATCGTACTGTATTAATTAAAAGCTTTTGGCGCGCATTACACTAGTGTTTTTACTGTAAATTCGGTAAGATAAGGATAACTATTATGAAGATAAACATACTTCGACGATGGCCTTATGGAGGATCTGACAAAGCGTTTGCGCTCCCCACGGTGCTCATCGCTTCTACTGTGATGCTTGCGGTACTGACTGTCACCTTAGCTTCTGTGCAAGCTGGCGTTGCTGTAGCCCTAGAGAATTCACACTACAGCCGTTATGCAAAATCGGCGGCGCAAAGTGGCCTGGTTATGGCAAAGGCATGCCTGAAGGCAAGTGACTATGTTTCGACTTGGCCCACTAACCCATTGAAGCCAAATACCAGCTGTACAGGTACTGTACAGAGCGGGCTTTCCGCCTATCTTCACGATGACAACGCTAACGGAGTTCGGTCGACTTTCACTGTTGAACCTCCGACTACTCTCGCTAACGGAGTTCAGAAATTAACCGTTACTGCAAATACCGAACGCCTGCGTCAATCCACGGGCGAAGTTGTTCGAACGTATGTCGAGTCGAGCTATGCCACGGTTTCAGCGCAGAGCACCTTCAGTAATGTCGCCTTCGGGTATCACCACGAACTAGGTGCATTTTTTGGTATTATCGACGCGCAAGGAAGTGTTAGTACTGTTGGTTATAATGGGGATGGACAGTTGGGCAACGCATCAACTACCGATTCAACCACGCCTCAAGTGTTCAGGTTGCCTGCGGGTTTGCGCGCAACTCAGCTATTTACGAGCTTTTTGTCACTCGGGGCGAGTCTTTTTGCGGTAACCTCCGACGGGCAATTGTACGGCACTGGCTTTAATAGCTCCGGGCAACTCGGAAACGGCACAACGACAAGCCCTCAAACGGCCCCGGTTAAATTTCAACTTCCAGCCGGCGTCAAAGCGGTATATGTTACGCCAGGTTTGCACTTTACCTTTGTTATTGGTGATGATAATAACGTGTATTCAGCCGGCAACTGCATTTCAGGGGCCCTGGGGTATGGATACACTATGAGCGGCTGTACTTCACAGTCGACGTACAAGCGCGTTGCACTTCCGGCGGTGAATACGGCTGACTTAAATACGCTACCGGTTGCATCGAGTGATTGGGTGCAATCAACGAACCTCGTTACTGATAGCGAGAGTGGTTTTGTTCGCATGCAAGGCGGTCGTGTATATGGCTGGGGCGCAAACCCATACGGTCAGCTTGGTACTGGTAATGTAAATGACAGTTCTACGCCAGTACAGATTACAACGCTGGGTAATTCTGGCCAGCCGAAGGCAACCCAGGTGGCTTCTGATGGCATTTCTACATACATTCTCGATAGCAATGGTGCAGTTTGGGCCACGGGTATTAATTCATATGGAGAGGTCGGTACCGCAAGCCCACTAAGTTCAGTTTCCAATAAATGTATTACTAATACAGGCAATAGCACGACAGACGGAACTCAAGTAAGTATCAATGACTGCAATAACTCTGCTAGCCAGCTAGTGGAATGGGCCGAAGACGGTTCGCTGAAGTTTCGGCCGAATGGCTCGACAGTCAAGTGTATTGAAAATGCCGGCGGAAGCTCGACAAATGGTAATCTGATTAGAATTGCTACTTGTAACGGCGCTTCGAGTGCTCAAAAATGGGTCATGAATGACGATGTGAAAATTATGAATCCAGCAACTGGCAAATGTCTCCAGAACGAGGGGAACTCTACTACAAATGGGTCGGGGCTCACGCTCTATAGTTGTAATGCGGCGGCCGGCTATGCGCCGCAATCGTGGCTATTTCAGCCGGTCTTAACACCTACAAAGGTTGTACTACCGGCTGGCCATGGGACGGCTAAGCGTATTACTACCGACCAGTGGACAGTTCTATTCTTGATGACCGACGGTACAATTTGGGGGTATGGGCTGAACCCTGGTGGGCAACTTGGCTCTGGCAACCTATTTAAATATAATCCGAAAATTCAACAATATATTCTGCCTGCCGGTAGGGCGGCGGTTAATTTCTATACCGCTAAGATTGGCATCGATTCTTCTGTCCAATACACCAATACATTTGCAGTCCTGGACGACGGCAGTGTTTACGGCTCTGGTAGTAACGTGTTTGGACAACTTGGAAACGGGTCTACGTCCCCTAGCCCAGTCGCGACGCCTATTAAAATGACCCTCCCTGCAGGCATACGGGCGCAAACCGTACAATATGGGCTCGGTACGACAATTGTTCTTACCGATGAGGGTAGGATATATACTGTCGGAAACAACGCAAGCGGGCAGCTAGGTGACGGAACGACGACGAACAGTTCAACGCCGCTCGCGCGAAAATATGTAAACACACGGCCGATAGTGCTGTATTAAGGTAAATGGATATGTATAAATATAGAAAACTACAGAAAAAAATGCAAAACTCGACCAAGGGCTTTAGTGCAATTGAGCTACTGGTGACACTATTTATAGCCATGCTTTTTTTGTCCATGGGATATACCTTGTATGGTACGATTGTGGCAAGTAGCTCGCAAAACCGTCACCGTGCCCAAGCAGACAATATCGCTTTCGAGTACCTTCGTCGCTACGAGGCAACCGTAACCAACCCTTGTGTCGTCGCCACTCCTGTTAACGGCGTTACGGTTACTAGTTCGTCGGCGGTAGACTTGGCGAGTCCGAAGGTTACGGTGAATGTTACCTGCCCGAACAGCACGGTAACGTCATTGGCACTGGTTAAAGTAACGGTCACATATAAAGAAGGAGGAAGTCAGCAGAATGTTTACCATGAAGTCTTTGCTTCAGCACAATAAGAAACGCGGCTTCACTCTTGTTGAGATGATGGTTGTAGCCCCAATGCTGATTATTATTATCGGAACTATTATCGTATCAATCGTG
>Ga0247815_10002811_pt1 | contig 12758 bp, 8 predicted proteins | sample UWRJL194509B1_FD_181014 | JGI IMG/M metagenome (GOLD analysis project Ga0247815, IMG submission 181014) | Plant litter microbial communities from Arlington Agricultural Research Station in Wisconsin, United States - UWRJ-L194-509B-1 | ecosystem: Environmental > Terrestrial > Plant litter >... | reverse complement strand
TGCCGCTGTCGCTGGACCCGGCCAACCTGCCTTATTATCTGCTGCGCACCACGCTGCGGATGTTCATCGCGCTCGGCCTGTCGGTCATCTTCAGCTGCGTGTTCGCCGCGTTGACGACCAAATACCGCACCGCCGAAAAAGTGCTGGTGCCGCTGCTCGACATTCTGCAATCGATCCCCATCCTTGGCTTCTTGTCGATCACGGTGACCGCCTTCATCGCGCTCTTCCCCGGCAACCTGCTGGGGGTGGAATGCGCGGCGATCTTCGCCATCTTCACCTCGCAAGCCTGGAACATGGCATTCTCCGCCTACCAGGGCTTCCGCAACGTGCCGGCCGAATTGTCGGAGGCGGCCAGCGTGTTCCAACTTTCGGGCTGGCAGCGCTTCTGGCGGCTGGAGCTGCCGTTCGCCATGCCCGGCCTGTTGTGGAACATGATGATGTCGATGTCCGGCGGCTGGTTCTTCGTGGTCGCGTCGGAGGCGATCTCGGTCTCCAACCAGAATATCAAGCTGCCCGGCATCGGCTCCTACATCGCGCTGGCGATCGAGCAGAGCGACCTTGGCGCGATCGGCTGGGCCATCGCCGCGATGCTGGTCGCGGTGCTGATGTACGACCAGCTGTTCTTCCGGCCCTTGCTGGCGTGGGCCGACAAATTCCGCTTCGAGGAAACCGGCGGCGACACGGCGCAGCAATCGTGGCTGCTGACATGGCTGCGCCGCACCGAACGCACGCAGGCGCTGGTGGCGTGGTTCGGCGCCATGCTGTCGCGCTCCATCGCGCTGTTCCGGCTTGGGCACGACGGCACCTCGATCCGCGCCCGCCGCGACAAGCCGACGCTGGTGCCGCAGCGCGTGTGGGACGCGGTGATCGCCGCCGTCGTGTTCTACGCCTTATGGAGCCTGGTGCACTTCATCAGTACCGAAGTCGGTTGGGCCGAAGTGGGGCGGGTGCTCACGCTCGGCTGCTATACGATGATACGGGTGGTGGTGCTGCTGGCGCTGGCCGCCTTGGTGTGGGTGCCGATCGGCATCTGGATCGGCATGAATCCGCGCTGGGCCTCGCGCACGCAGGCGGTGGCGCAGTTCCTCGCCGCCTTCCCGGCCAACCTGGTGTTCCCGGTGGCGGTGATCCTGATCGTGCGCTACAAGCTTAATCCGGACATCTGGCTGTCGCCGCTGATGATTCTGGGGACGCAATGGTATTTGCTGTTCAACGTCATCGCCGGCGCCTCGACGATACCGACCGAGCTGCGTCACGCCGCCAAGAACTTCGGCCTGACGGGATGGCTGAAATGGCGGCGCTACCTGCTGCCGGCGATCTTCCCCAGCTTCGTCACGGGCGCGATCACCGCGTCGGGCGGCTCATGGAACGCGGCCATCGTCTCGGAGTTCGTCAGCTGGGGACCGACCACCTTGAAGGCGCACGGCATCGGCAGCTACATCCAGGAGATGACCATCGCCGGCGACTTCCCGCGCATCGCGCTGGGCATCGGCGTGATGTGCATCTTCGTCATGGGCTTCAACCACTTCGTCTGGCGCCGTTTGTACAGACTGGCCGAAAACCGGCTGCATTTCTAGGAACCGAATCATGAGCACACCCATCGTCGAATTGAAAGCGGTCGGCAAGCACTTCCTGGCCTCGGACGGCACCGCGCGCTCGGTGCTGGAGGGCGTCGACTTCACGCTGAACGAAGGCGAGATCGTCGCGTTGCTGGGGCAATCGGGTTCCGGCAAATCGACCATGCTGCGCATCATGGCGGGGCTGATCCAGGCCGACGGCGGGCAGGTGCTGTATCGCGGCATGCCCTTGTACGGCACGGCGCGCGGCATCCGCATGGTGTTCCAATCGTTCGCGCTGTTCCCGTGGTTGACGGTGCAGAAGAACGTCGAGCTGGGGCTGGAGGCGCAGGGCATGCCGGCCGACGAACGCGCGCGCCGCGCCGAAAAGATGATCGACTTGATCGGCCTGTCGGGCTTTGAAGGCGCGCTGCCGCGCGAGCTGTCGGGCGGCATGCGCCAGCGGGTCGGCATCGCCCGCGCGCTGGTGATGGAGCCGGAAGTGCTGCTGATGGACGAAGCGTTTTCCGCGCTGGACGTGCTGACCGGCGAGCGGCTGCGCGAAGAGATACTGGAGTTGTGGCAGTCTGGCCGGATCCCGACCAAGGCGATCCTGGTGGTGTCGCACAATATCGAGGAAGCGGTGATGATGGCGGACCGGGTGCTGATCTTTGCCAGCGATCCGGGACGGGTGCGCGCCGAGTTGCCGATTTCGCTGCCGCAGCCGCGCAAGGCCGAGGGGCCGGAGGTGCGTCAGCTGATCGATCAAGTGTACGAGTTGATGACGGCGGGCGCGGGACGGCGCGGCTTGATCAGCGAGAAGGAGGTCAAGCTGCAGCTGGGCGACCGTCTGCCGCAAGCCGGCATCGCGCACATGGAAGGGATACTGGAGTTGCTGGCCGAGGAACCGTTCTCGGGCCGCGCCGACCTGCCGAAGCTGGCGGAGGAAACGGAGCTGACCGACGCCGAGCTGCTGGAAGTGCTGAACGCCCTGCTGCTGTTGGGCTTCGCGTGGCTGACCAACGGCGACATCCTGATGACGGAGCTGGGAAGCCGCTATATCGCGGCGGCGAACACGGAGCGGCAAGAGCTGTTCGGCAAGCAGCTGCTGGAGCATGTGCCGCTGATTGCCTACATCTGCCACGGACTGCGGCAGGACAAGTCGGGCGACTTGCCGGAGGAGTTGTTCCTCAAGCTGCTGCGCTTCACGCTCAGCGAAGACGAAGCCGAGCGCGCGCTGCGGGTGGCGATCGAATGGGGCCGCTACGGCGACCTGTTCGAATACAACTTCAACACCGGCGTCATCCAGCTGGTTTAACCCGGTGTCAGTGCCGACATTCGGACATTTTGGAACTTTTGCGCATGCAAAAGGTTCCAAAATGTCCGAATGTCGGCACTGACACCGCCTTTTTACAGTTTCTTGAACACGCGGCGGGCGGCTTCGATGGTGGCGTCGATCACTTCGTCGCTGTGCGCCGCCGAGACGAAGCCCGCTTCGTACGCCGCCGGCGCGAAGTACACGCCTTCGTCCAGCATCGCGTGGAAGAAGACGTTGAAGCGCGCGCGGTCGCCCGCCATCATTTCGGCGTAGTTGTTCGGCGGCGTCTCGCTGAAGTACAGGCCGAACATGCCGCCCACGTAGTCGGCGCAGAACACCACGCCCGCTTCCTTCGCCGCCGCCGTCAGTCCGGCCGCCAGCCGCGCCGCCGTCGCCGTCAGCTTGTCGTGGAAGCCCGGCTCCTGGATGATCTTCAGCGTCGTCATGCCCGCCGCCACCGCCACCGGATTGCCCGACAGCGTGCCGGCCTGGTACACGGCGCCCAGCGGCGCCATCTTGCTCATCAACTCCGCGCTGCCGCCGAAGGCCGCCACCGGCAGGCCGCCGCCGATCACCTTGCCCAGCGCCGTCAGGTCCGGCTTGATGCCGTACAGTTCCTGCGCGCCGCCCAGCGCCACGCGGAAGCCGCACATCACTTCGTCGAAGATCAGGATCGCGCCGTGCTTGGTGCACAATTCGCGCATCGCTTGCAGGAAGGCTTCATTCGCCTTGATCAGGTTCATATTGCCGGCCACCGGCTCGACGATCACGCAGGCGATCTCGCCGCCGAACGACGCGAACGCTTCTTCCAGCTGCTCGACGTTGTTATAGTCCAGCACCAGCGTGTGCTTGACGAAGTCCTCCGGCACGCCGGCCGACGTCGGATTGCCGAAGGTGAGCAGGCCGCTGCCCGCCTTGACCAGCAGCGAGTCGGCGTGGCCGTGGTAGCAGCCTTCGAATTTGATGATCTTGTCACGACCCGTGGCGCCGCGCGCCAGCCGCAGCGCGCTCATGGTCGCTTCGGTGCCCGACGAGACCAGCCGCACCTGCTCGATCGACGGCACCAGGCGGCAGATCTCTTCGGCCATATCGATCTCGCCTTCGGTCGGCGCGCCGAACGACAGGCCGCGCGCGGCCGCGTCCTGCACCGCCTTCACCACCACCGGATGGGCGTGGCCGACGATCGCCGGGCCCCACGAGCCGATGTAGTCGATGTAGCGCTTGCCGTCCGCGTCCCAGAAATAGGGGCCTTCGGCGCGGGTGATGAAGCGCGGCGTGCCGCCCACCGAGCGGAAGGCGCGCACCGGCGAGTTGACGCCGCCTGGCGTGGTTTTCTGGGCGCGTTCGAACAGAAGGTCGTTGTTTGACTGCGCATTCTTCGAGATCGTGGTCATGATGGCATCTTCAATATCAGGTTGGTAAGCAAGCTACTGCATGTCGGCTGCTGTCGTCAGCAGATGGAAGAAGCGGTTCGGTACGAATTTCCCCATGCCGTAGCGTTGGGCGTGCGCCAGCGCGCCGACGGTGTATTCCTGCGCCGCCGCCACCGCTTCCGGCACGTCGGCGCCGCGCGCCATGAAGGCGGTGATCGCCGCCGACAAGGTGCCGCCGGCGCCGATGAAGGGCCCCGGCAGGTGCTGCCAAGCGTCGTGGCGGATCATGCCGTCGGCGCCGAACAGGGTGTTGGCCAGCGTCGCATTTGACAGCGTATTCTGCGCCGCGCTTTCGCCCTGTGCCGGCGCGGCGGCCGGGGTGCCGGTGACCAGCACGAATTCGCAGCCCAAAGCCAGCAAATGCTCGACGTCCGATTCCAGCGTGTCCTCGGCGCCTTCGCGCCAGGTCTCCGCCAGGCGGCCCAGCTCCACCATCGACAACATCAGCAGCGTGGCCTGCGGCACCAGCAACTGGCGCAGGGCAGTCAGCAGTTCCTCGACGTCGTCGTCGGGCGGATCGGGCAGGCGGGAGCTGAAGGGATCGAGGATCAGCGGCGCGTCCGGATAGTCGGACAGGATCTCGGCGATCGCCGCCACCTGCTCGACATTGGCCAGCGCGCCGACCTTGAAGGCGGCCATCGTCATGTCCTCCAGCACCACGCGGGCCTGGTCGGAGACCCAGTCCGGGTCGACGTCCTGGACGTCTTCGATGCGCGCACTGTCGCCGATCAGCAACGCGGTGGTGACCGCGAGCCCGGTGCAGGAGAGGGCCGAAAAAGCCGCCAGGTCGGCCTGGACGCCGATCGCGCCGGTCGGATCGGCGGCGCCGAAGCTTAATATGAGAGGAGAAGTTTGGTTTTGCACGGCGGGTAGATTAAGATACCTAATTCAGCATTTTACTAGATTGAGGGTGGCAGAACGTGAGTAACAACGAAACGACACAGGAGTTCAAGACCTGGATGTGCCTGATCTGCGGCTGGATCTACGACGAGCAAGCCGGTTTGCCGGAGGAAGGCCTGGCGCCGGGCACCCGTTGGGCCGACGTGCCGATGAACTGGAGCTGCCCGGAATGCGGCGCGCGCAAGGACGATTTCGAGATGGTCGCGATCTGACCTCCCTCGCGCTACAGGCGCTTTGCCTGTGCTATGGTGTAACACCACTCAAGCGAACCGACCATGACGACCACGCCGCCAGCTAATCCGCTCAATCCCGCCCTGAAAATCATGGTGATCGACGATAGCAGCACGATACGTCGCTCCGCCGAGATCTTCCTGACCCAGGCCGGCTACCAGGTGGTGCTGGCCGAGGATGGCTTCGACGCGCTGGCCAAGATCAACGACCATCATCCGGCGCTGGTGTTTTGCGACATCCTCATGCCGCGGCTGGACGGTTACCAGACTTGCGCGCTGATCAAGAAAAGCGCGAAATTCCACGCCACGCCGGTGCTGATGCTGTCCTCCAAGGACGGCCTGTTCGACCGCGCGCGCGGCGCGATGGTCGGCTCGGCCGCCTACCTGACCAAACCTTTTACCAAAGACAGCCTGCTGGCGGCGGTGCGCGAGCACACCGGCGGCGCGGTCGTATCAGCTAAATAAGCGCATAAGAAGCGCAAGGGGCAACCATGGCCATACAAAGAATTCTGATCGTCGACGATTCGCCCACCGAGCGTTACTACCTGACCGATATCCTGGTCAAGAACGGCTTCACCGTCTCGGTGGCGGAAAACGGCGAGGAGGCGCTGGCCAAGATCAAGGCCGACAAGCCGCAACTGATCCTGATGGACGTGGTCATGCCCGGCGCGAACGGCTTCCAGGTCACGCGCTCGATCGCCCGCGATCCGGAGCTGCAGGACGTGCCGGTGATTATCTGCTCCAGCAAGAACCAGGAGACGGACCGCATCTGGGGCCTGCGCCAGGGCGCGCGCGACTATCTGGTCAAGCCGGTCGACGCGGCCGAGCTGCTGGCCAAAATCGCGGCGCTCGATACCTGACATGAGCAGCCAAGCGCCCGACAGCTTCACCTCGTCGACCGGCCCGGAACGCCGCAGCCGCTTGCGCCAATACCAGGTGCAGCTGCTGGAGCGCATGCAGGCCGCCAAGAACGGCGTCACCGAAACCGGCCGTGAGCTGGGCGTGCGGATCGGCGGCCGTCTGTGCCTGCTGGACCTGACCCAGATCAGCGAGATCGTGCCGCTGCAGCCGGTGACGCCGGTGCCGCTGGCGCGCGACTGGTATCTGGGCCTGGCCAATATCCGCGGCAACCTGACCGGCGTGATCGACATGGCGCGCTATCAGGACCAGGCGGCCGGCGAGTCGCCGGCGGCTGAACGCCGTTTGATCACCTTCGCGCCGGGCCTGGGTTTCAACTGCGCGCTGCTGGCCGAGCGCGTGCTGGGCTTGCGCAAGCTGTCCGATATGGAGGAGGCGCCGTCCGACGGCGCGCCGCTTTGGCGCAACCAGCGCTTCCGCGACGGCGAGGGCCAGGAATGGATCCGCATCGATCTGGCGCAACTGGTGCGTGAATCCCGTTTTTCGCAGGTTGGACTAGTGGACTGTAACGCTTGAATCGAGAGCGAAGGACGCGCGGGCGGCGCGCAGGGCAAGGCGCAAAGCGCAGCGATAGCGGGCTATCGCGAGCATTTGCAACGCCGCCATGCGCGTCGCCTGCGCGGCAGGCGCTCTTGATTTAAGCGTTATAGTCCACTAGTGTAGGCATCGGTGGTAAAACAATCCGGAGAGGGTGTAATGGCTTTCAACTTGGGTATTTTCTCGCGCGGCAACCGGAATGCCGGCCAGGACATGGCAGCGAATTCAGAATTCGGCGAAGCGGGCGACTCGCAGTTCCTGCAGGCCGCCGCGCCCGCGCCGGTTGGCGACGCCGGCGGCGCAGCCGAAGCGGCGCCGCTGCGCCTGCGCGACGCGCTGGGGCGCCGCTCCGCTTCGGCGCCGTTGGCGCAGCCGGAGCCGGGCGCCGGCTTCAAGCTGCCGCTGATCGGCCATTTGCCGGCGCAGCGTCAACTGAGCGTGTTGTCGTCGGCGCTGGCGATCAGCCTCGCCTTGAGCGCGGTGTTCGTCGCCCTCAACACCATCCACGGCGCCAACCGCTCGGCGCAAACCCAGGTGGCCAGCGATGCGCTGATGCACTCGCAGCGCATCGGCAAGGCGGCGCCGAACGCGGTGCAGGGCAGCGCCGAAGGCTTCCGCCAGCTGCAGGAAAGCCGCAAGGAACTCAACGACGACATCACGCTGATGACGCGCGGCGGCCGCTATCAGGGCCGCGACATCGGCGAGCCGACCAGCGCCATCGCGCCGGTGGTGGCGGCCGCGCGCAAGCAGTGGACCGCGACCGACCTCGCCGCCGGCACCATCCTGACCTTGAAGGCGGAGTTGAGCGGCGTCGATAAGACCCTGCAAAGGCTGAACGCGATGTCGCCCGACCTGTTGGCGCGCACCGAGGAAATCAGCGCGCTCAGGGTGCAGCGCGGCGGTTCGGCGCGCGAGATCGCGGCGCTCGGCAAGCTGACGATGCTGACCCAGCGCATGAGCCGCAGCGCCAGCGAATTCCTCACCGCCGGCGGCATCAGCTCGGAGACCGCGTTCCAGCTGGGGCGCGACACCACCGTATTCCGCAACACCATCGACGGCTTCCTGAACGGCAGCGTGCCATTGGGGCTGGGCGCGGTGCGCGACGCCGACCTGCGCGAAAAAATCACCGCCTTGAAGACCGACTTCGAGGAATATCAAAAACTGGTCACGACCATACTCGACAAGCTGGATAAGTTCAGCGCCGCGAAGGTGGCCGAGCAGCTGATCTTCAACGACAACGAGGCGCTGCGCCAGCGCCTGTCGACGGTGCAGATGGCCTACCGCGACGCCCAGGATTCGCTGGGCATGACCTTCTGGCTGATGGTGGCCGGCGGCATGCTGACGCTGATCTCGGCGGCGGCCATCGGCCGCGTGCTGCTGATGGATTCCCACAACCGTACCCGCGGCGCCGACCGCCGCCGCCAGGAATCGGACGCCATGCGCCAGCAATCGCAGCGCAAGGAAGAAGAAGCGAAGGCGATGAACGATCAGAATCAGGCCGCGATTCTGCGCCTGATGAACGAGTTGCAGGAAGTGGCGGACGGCGACTTGACGGTGCAGGCCACGGTGTCCGAGGACATCACCGGCGCCATCGCCGACTCGGTCAATTACACGGTGGAGGAGCTGCGCGGCCTGGTGGGCCGCGTGACCGCGACCGCCGAACAGGTGACCAAGGCGTCGACCCACGCGCAGAGCATCTCCAGCGACCTGCTGCAGGCGTCGCAGCAGCAGTCGCGCGAGATTCAGGACGCCTCGGCCACGGTGGCGAAGATGGCCAGCGAGATCACCGACGTGTCGCGCTCGGCCAGCGAGTCGGCCGACGTGGCGCGCCAGTCGGTGGCGGCGGCGCGGCAAGGTTCGACGGCGGTGGAAAACGCCATCAAGGGCATGCACGAGATCCGCGAGCAAATCCAGGACACCTCCAAGCGCATCAAGCGCCTGGGCGAATCGTCGCAGGAGATCGGCGAGATCACCGAGCTGATTTCCGACATCACCGAACAGACCAACGTGCTGGCGCTGAACGCGGCGATCCAGGCCGCGTCGGCCGGCGAGGCGGGGCGCGGCTTCTCGGTGGTGGCGGAGGAGGTGCAGCGCCTGGCGGAACGTTCGGCCGGCGCGGCCAAGCAGATCGGCGCGCTGGTGCGCACGATTCAAACCGATACCCACGACGCCGTGGCCGCGATGGAAAAATCGACCCAGGGCGTGGTCGAAGGCGCGCGCCTGTCCGACGCGGCCGGCGCGGCGCTGAGCGATATCTCGCAGGTGTCGAACCGGCTGGCGGAACTGATCTCCGGCATCTCGCTGGCGACCGGCCAGCAGGCGACGTCGGCGACCGGCGTGGCGCAGAACATCCAACACATTTTGACGGTGACCGAGCAGACGCAGGACGGTACCCAACAAACCGCACAATCGATTCACAAGCTGTCGGTGCTGGCGCAGGAGTTGAAAAACTCGGTGGCGCGATTCCGCATCGCGAACTGAGCGGCCATCACTGAAGGACTGAGGGAAGCATGACCACAACTGATTTTTCGACATCGCCGCAACCGCAATTGGACACCGGACCTTTATCTTGGGTGATGGTGGAGATCCGCGAGTCGCTGGCGCGCTCCCGCACCGCCTTGTTCGAGGCCGGTGGACGGGCGCCGGAAGATCAGGCGACCCAGCTGCAGCACGCGAAATCGCATCTGCACCAGGCGCACGGCGCGCTGCAGATGGTGGACGTGGACGGCGTCAGTCTGATGACCGAGACGGCGGAGGCGGCGCTGGACCGCTTCAAGGCCGGCACGCTCAAATGCAGCACCGACAACGCGGAGACCTTGGCGCTGCTGTACCGCGCGCTGGTCGAGTATCTGGAGGAGCTGCTGGACGGCGCGCCGTCGCAGCCGGCCAGGCTGTTCCCGTACTACCGCGCGGTGCTGGAGATGATGGGCGCGGAGCGCATCCATCCGGCCGATTTGTTCTATCCCGATTTGTCGCGCGCGCCGGCGTTGCCGCCAGCCGCCGAACCGGCCGCCGACGCGGATTACGCGGCCTACCGCCAGCGCTTCGAGCGCGCGCTGCTGCCGTACATGAAGAGCGCCGAACCGGCGCAGCAGCGCGAGCACGCCGCCGCGCTGCTGGAGGCGGTCAAGCTGGTCGCGGCCGCGCAGCAGGATGACAAGTCGCGCGCCTTCTGGCTGGCGATGCAAGGCTTCGCGGAACTGGTCGCCGGCGGAGAACTGGCGGGCGGCTTATACATCAAGCAGCTGTTTGGCCTGATCAATCTGCAGATACGCCGCTTGAGCCAGGGCCAGCCCGCGCTGCCGGAGGCGATGCTGCGCGATGCGCTGTTCTTCATCGCGGCGGCGCCGGATTCCGCGTCGGCCACGGTGCGGCAACTGCGCGGCGCCTACGCGCTGGACGGCCTGGTTCCGGCCGATTACGAAACGCGCCGCTACGGCCAGATCGATATCGAGGCGCTGGAGCGGGCCAAGGCCGGCATGGCGAACGCCAAGGCGAATTGGGACCGGCTGGCCAACGCGGAGATCGATCCCGCGCTGGACGCGGCCTTCGGCAAGGCGCTGGCCGATGTCGCCGCCGAATGCGACAAGCTGAATATCCCGGCGCTGAGCGCGCTGCTGCGCCAGTTGGCCGAGGTCGCGCGCGCGGCGGTGTCGGCCGGCCGCAGCGAGGAGCTGGCGCTGGAGATGGCGACCGCCTTGCTGTTCGCCGAACATGGCCTGGAACAGATCCGCCATCTGCCCGACGAATTCGCCGCGCACGCCGACACGATAGGCGCGCGCTTGCTGGCGCTGGTGTCCGGCGATACGCCGCCGGAACCGGCGCAGTGGCGCAACGGCCTGGCGCACCAGTTGCAGCAGGACGATACGGTGATCGCGCTGGCGATGGAGATGAAGACCGGCCTGCGGCAGGTGGAGAAGGTGCTGGACGAGTATTATGCCGATCCTTCGCAGCGCCCGGCTTTGAGGGAATTGGCGTCGGTGCTGCATCAGCTGCAAGGCGCGCTGGCGATCCTCGACCAGGAGGATGCGATGCGGGCGGCGCTGCATGTGAAGGCGGCGGTGGCGGCGCTGGCGAACGGCGGCGGCGATCCCGCGCTGGAGCCGAAGGCGCTTGACGATATCGCGCAGAACGTCGGCGCGTTGGGATTCTTTGTCGATATGCTGGCGCAGAACCCGGCCGGCGCGCGCGAGCGCTTCGCGTTCGACGCGGAGCATGGCGCTTTCCGGTCGGTGCCGTTCAAGAAGATGCCGGCGTCGGAATCGATACCGGTGCTGGAGGAGCAGGTGCCCGCGCCGGCGCCGGCCGCGATGCCGGTCGAGGCGCCGCCACCGGCCGCCAGCGATGCGGCGGTCGAGGCGGAGCTGCTGGAGATCTTCATCACCGAGGCGCAGGAGGTGCTGGCGTTTGTCGATGCGACGCTGGCCAAGCCGCGCGTGGAGGCCGGCGGCGGGGAGAATCTGACCATGCTGCGCCGCTCCTTCCACACGCTCAAGGGCAGCGGGCGGATGGTGGGCTTGAACCAGTTCGCCGATGCCGCGCATGGCATCGAGCGGGTGATGAATACATGGCTGGCCGACGAGAGGCCGGCGACGGATGCGCTGTTCGCGCTGCTCAATCACGCCGCGCTGGAGATGGGCGCGTGGGTGGCGGAGCTGGCCGCCGCCGGCGTTTCGTCACGCAACGCGGATGCGCTGGTCGCCGCCGCCGCGCGCGTGCAGGACGGCGGGGAGTTGGGCATCGACGCGCTTGCGCCTCAGCCCGAGCCCACGCGCGAGCCTGCGACCACGCCCGAGTCCCCGCCCGAGTCCGAGCCTGCGCACACGCCCACGCCCGATTCCGTGCCCGCGCCTGACCCTGCGGCTGCGCCCGAGCCTACGCCTGCGCCGGTCGCGGACGCGCCGCCGCCCGTGGCCCCGGTGCCGCCGGTCGTCAACGGCAACGTCATCGAATTCCCAAGCATCGCGCAGCCGGCGCCGCGCGACGACAACGTCAAGCATATCGGCGAGCTGGAAATCCCTCTGCCGCTGTACAACATCTATCTGCACGAGACGGACGAATTGGTTCGCGTGTTGGTGCAGGACTTCGGCGAATGGCGCCATGAGCCGCGCCGCCCGGTCAATCCGGACGCGTTGCAGGCGTCGCATACATTGGCCGGCACGTCCGGCACGGTGGGCTTCAAGTCCTTGCGCGAGTTGGCGCTGGCGCTGGAGGCGACGCTGGAATCGCTGCTGCCGCCCGCGCCGCATCTGGACCAGGCGCAGCACGATTTGCTGGACTTTACGATTGAGCGCATACGTCAGATGCTGCAAAGTTTTGCGGCGGGGGAGATGCCGTCCGCGCAGCCGGAGTTGATCTCGGCGCTGCAGGACTTGCGCGCGGAGTTGGCGGCCACCGCGCCGGCGGCCAGCGACGATATCGAGTCGCTGCTTGACGATCTGGTTGCGGAGACGATGGACAGCATCACCGCGCCGCCGCCCGCCGCCGCAGAGTCGCCGCTGGATCAGCTGTTCCGCGACGCGTACAACGCCATCAGCGGGACGGTGCCGGAATCGGAGGTCGTCGCGCCGCCACCGGCGAAGAAGAAGCCGCAAGCGCATGTCGACGACGACATCGACGACTTGTTCAACTCCGCGTTCGACGACGCTTTCGCCGATCCGCCGCTCAAGATGGCCGAGCCGATCGAGCCGCCGCCGGAGCCCGAACCACAGCCGACGCCCGAAGTTGAGCTAACGTCCGAGCCAGCGCCCGAAACCGAGCCGACACCGGAACCAGAGCCCGCGCCCGCGCCCGCGCACGAACCCGAACCCGAGCCGGCACCGGCACCGGAGCCGGCGCCGACGCCGGAGCCCGAGCCCGAACCCGA
>Ga0247815_10002807_pt1 | contig 12764 bp, 7 predicted proteins | sample UWRJL194509B1_FD_181014 | JGI IMG/M metagenome (GOLD analysis project Ga0247815, IMG submission 181014) | Plant litter microbial communities from Arlington Agricultural Research Station in Wisconsin, United States - UWRJ-L194-509B-1 | ecosystem: Environmental > Terrestrial > Plant litter >... | reverse complement strand
CTCCACTTATGGGGCCAGTTTCGTCTATATTGATGAATATGGAAAACCACTGGCGCCGCTGTACAATTACCTGAAAGCATATCCTGAAGATATCAAAAATGAATTTTATCAAAAATACGGGGGTGAAGAAGCAATTTCGGCTGCAACGGCATCCCCGGTTTTAGATAGCCTGAATTCGGGAATGCAATTGTACCGTATGAAAAAGGAAAAACCGGCCCTGTTCAAGAAGATCAAATACGCTTTGCATCTTCCACAGTACCTGAGTTACCTTGTTTCTGGTGCTGAATATTCAGACCTGACCAGCATTGGCTGTCATACGCAACTGTGGGATTTTACAAAAAATGATTACCACGACTGGGTTAAAAAAGAAGGAATAGATAAAAAGCTTGCCCCTATAGTAGATGGGGATGAGGTCTTTCCCTCTGAGTTTCCGGGAAACCAGTATAAGGTAGGCGTAGGGTTGCACGATAGTTCGGCAGCGCTGATCCCTTATCTGATTAATTTTCACGAGCCCTTTGCATTGATTTCTACCGGAACCTGGTGTATTACGCTGAATCCTTTTAATGCCGATCCTTTAACACCTGAGGAGCTGCAAAAGGATTGCCTTTCATTTATGCAATACAAAGGTAAACCTGTAAAGGCCTCCCGGATATTTGCTGGTTATGAGCATGAGCAACAGGTTAAACGGATTGCCGCTCATTTTAATCAGAGTGTGAGCCGTTACAAAACAATGAAATACGACGCACGTATCATTTATACTTTGTTGAAGGAGATGGAAAGCAATAATGAACCGGCAACTCCGGTTTGGGGAAAACAATCTCCATTTGCTGGCCGCGACCTTTCAACTTTTTCATCTGATAAAGTTGCCTATCACCAGTTCATCCTTGATCTGGCAAGGTTACAGCTCGCATCAACTAAATTAGTTATTGGAGATAGTCAGGTTAAACGTATTTTTGTGGACGGCGGTTTTAGTAAGAATGCCATTTATATGAACCTGCTGGCGATGATGTTCCCTGAATTTGAAGTATTCGCGGCCTCGATGGCGCAGGCTACGGCAATCGGAACAGCGCTGGCTATTCACAAATGCTGGAATACGAAACCTATGCCAAATGATATTATTGAACTGAAGTATTACGCTTCAAACAACGATTTAGCTATATGAGAGTAGGCCTGTTTATACCCTGTTATGTCGACCAGTTTTACCCGAATGCGGGTATCGCTACTTACCAGTTATTAACTAAACTGGGAGTAGATGTGGTTTACCCTACAGGTCAAACCTGCTGCGGGCAGCCTATGGCCAACTCCGGGTTTGAACACCTTACCACAGATTGCAATAACCTGTTTATTGATAACTTTGCAGAATTCGACTATATTGTTTCCCCTTCGGGAAGCTGTACACTGCATATCAAAGACCATTTGCACTCCGATAAAGCAGAAGATAAGGCTACTTCTATCAGGCATAAGATCTACGAACTTGTAGAATTCCTGGTAGACATCTTAAAAGTTAATAACCTGCACGCTAAATTTCCGCATAAAGTTGGGGTACACCAAAGCTGCCATGGACAAAGGGGATTATTCCTTACACAAATGAGCGAACTGGTAGCCCCATATTATTCTAAGCCCCAGCAGTTATTGTCGCAGGTTGAAGGATTGGAAATCATTCCTTTAAGCAGGGAAGATGAGTGCTGCGGTTTCGGCGGGACGTTTTGCGTAGTAGAGGAAGCAGTATCTTCGAAAATGGGCAAAGACAGGGTTAAAGATCATGTAACGCACGGTGCTGAATACATTACCGGCGCAGATATGTCTTGCCTGATGCACATGGAAGGAATATTGAAAAGAGAAAATAGTGGTGTAAAAGTACTGCATATCGCAGAAATACTAAACGCAGAATAAGATGGCAGAAACTGACGACGCAGTTAAAACACATCCACAGTTATCAGACATTTTTAACGAGGATGAAGAACGTGTAGACTGGCATGATGCTACCTTATGGTGGATCAGGGCGAAAAGGGATAAATCTGCCCACAGTATTCCTGAATGGGAACAACTGCGCGATACAGCCTCACAAATCAAGAACAATGTCCTTTCCAATCTGGCCGATTACCTGGTTAGCTTCGAAAAGAATGCTTTGGCCAACGGTATTATAGTCCATTGGGCGGCAGACGCGGCAGAACATAACCGTATTGTACTCGGTATCCTTCAGGAAAACGGCATTCAGCAAATGGTAAAAAGCAAATCTATGCTTACCGAGGAATGTCATTTAAATGAGTACCTGGAGCAGCATGGGCTGGATGTAATTGATTCTGACCTTGGCGAACGTATTGTACAACTGGCAAAAGAACCGCCTAGTCACATAGTACTGCCTTGTATTCACAAGAAAAAAGAAGAAATAGGTGATCTGTTCCATATTCACCTTGGTGTACCTGCAGGAACTTCTGATCCGCAGGTCCTTACCGAAACTGCAAGACAACACCTGAGGGAAACCTTTCTAACACGGAAAGCTGCGTTAACGGGTGTTAATTTTGCAGTTGCCGAAACAGGTGAATTTGTTGTATGTACCAATGAAGGAAATGCTGACATGGGTGCCCATCTTGCTGATGTTCACATCGCCAGTATGGGAATTGAAAAGATTATCCCTGAGCGTAAACACCTTGGCGTATTCCTTCGTTTATTAACCAGAAGTGCAACGGGACAACCTATTACTACTTATTCAAGCCATTTCAAAAAACCAAGGCCCGGACAAAAGATGCATATTGTCATTGTAGACAATGGGCGTACAGTTCAAATGGGCCGCGAAGATTTCAGGGCTTCGTTGAAATGCATCCGTTGCGGTGCCTGTATGAACACTTGTCCTGTTTACAGGAGAAGCGGCGGACACAGTTATCATAATGCTATTTCTGGTCCTATTGGTGCTATCCTGGCACCTAACCTGGATATGAAAAAGTATGCCGACCTCCCTTTTGCTTCAACACTTTGTGGTTCCTGCTCAAATGTATGCCCTGTTAAAATTGATATTCATCAGCAGCTCTATAAATGGAGACAGGTGATTGTGAAAGAAGGATATGCTGATAACTCCAAAAAACTGGGAATGCAACTCATGACTTTTACGCTATCATCACCTTCGGTGTACCGCACGGCAGGAAAAGCAGGCAGATGGTTTTTAAAACATGTCCCTTTTGCCGTAAACAATAAACTGAACCCCTGGTACAAACATCGTGAGATGCCAGAACCACCGGCAGAGTCGTTTGGGGAATGGTACAAAAAGAACGTAAAGAATAAATAGGGATGAGCAGAGATAAAATATTAGCCGCCTTACAACAGAACCAGCCTGAATTGGTACCGCTTCCGTCAACCCTTTCTTTTGAACGTGATGAAAGCCTTAACCTGGTTGAAAAGTTTAAGGTTATGGCAGAGGGGATTGGGAGTAAAGTTTATGTTGTTGCGGGCTTTGAGGAAATTGCCACTGTTATAGGAATGGACTTCCCTAATGAGAAGCGCATCGTCAGTGCCGTTCCAGAACTGGCTACGGATGCAATTCCAGCCTTCCTGCTCAATGAAAGTCCGCATACATATGAAAGTGTTGATGTGGCAATTTTTAAACCCAGGATTGCGGTAGCAGAAAATTCTGCACTCTGGATTACGGAAGACCGTATGGGGGTAAGGGCATTGCCTTTTATTACCCAGCACATTGTAATGCTGGTTGACGTTGCTACGCTCGTTCCTGATATGCATGCCGCTTACCTTCAAATAGGTGATGCGGATTATGGTTTCAGTACGTTTATTGCGGGGCCGTCCAAAACAGCAGACATCGAGCAATCGCTCGTATTAGGGGCCCATGGTCCCAGGAGCATGACTATATTTCTCTACGGAAAATAAAAAACCTGGCCCTCTTTAAAGAGCCAGGTCTAATATTCCATAGGTATGGAAAGGTAGTTTAGAATTTCACGCCAACACCAACTGAATAAACCTGATTTCTGTATTCAGGAGTGTAGTTGGTTCCGTTTTCATTGTTTTTCTGGAAATCAATCGCGTAGCGGGCGTGAATGTCAAATTTGTCATTCACATCATACCTGAAACCAATTACCCCACCAACCAGACTTTTCTTGAATCTGTCCGAATCATCTTCCACATTACTTTGTTCTACTGAACCAAAGTTGTTTTCAAATTTGTTTTTAGTTGACAACAGGAAGGAAACCTGTGGACCAGCAACAATGTTAAAGCTGCTTCCCAATCTGAAACTTGCCAGGATCGGTACATCAATAAAATTAGTTGTTTGTTTAAATGTTCCATAGGAGTATGTGTTTTTGTATCCTTTTTGGGCATACAAAACTTCCGGGGTAAACTGTAAACCCGCAATTAATGGGATCTCCAGGGTAATACCAGCGTTGAAGCCTGCTTTTGATTCTGTGTCAAAATTATTGTTGCCATCGCCTTTAATGATGTCTGAATAATTTAAACCTCCTTTTATCCCAAATTTAATTCTATCCTGTGCGCTCGCTGCCGTTGCAACAAACAAGCCGATAGCTAAAATAAACATCTTTTTCATAGTCGTATTTTTAATGGTTTAAAGCGAGGACATTGAAAGAAATGTGCCAGTTTAAAGGGTGTGAAAGCGCGATGATGATTATTTTCTTTTTTATTTATTGATATACAGTGCTTTACGAACAATGTGTGGCTTTTTACCACAAGTGATATACACAGACACATAAACTTAAATCTGTATCAAATTTGATACAATTCAATGACATTTAGTAAATCTGCACTGTCGTTGAATCGCTTTTACCTGAATTAGGGGAGCTAACTTATTTCCGTATGCTCATTTTGATTAACTTTGGTAAGTCAAAATACCCAATCTATGATCCAAAGGAAATTATCCATCGCTGTCGTTCTTCTAGTTTCTACAGTATTCTCCGTGCAGGCGCAACAGAAATCTTATATAGATATGCTCAATGAACCAAATGCATGGGTTGATTCTGTATTCCATAAAATGAGAAAACGGCAGAAGATTGCGCAATTGTTTTTTGTGCGTGCACATACTGATAAAGGCCTCGCCTATGAAGATTCTGTAGCAAAAGTGATCAAAAAGGAACGGATAGGGGGATTGGTTTTCTTTCAGGGTGGCCCCGGACGCCAGGCTATCCTTATCAATAAATACCAGGCCAAAGCCCGCATTCCATTGCTAATTGCTTCTGATGGTGAATGGGGATTAGGCATGCGCCTTGACAGCACCATCTCGTACCCTTACCAGATGACGCTCGGTGCAATACAAAATGCAGATCTCATTTACCAGATGGGGATTCAGGTTGCTAAAGACTTTAAAAGAATAGGCATGCAGATGAACCTGGCGCCTGATGTGGATATCAATAATAACCCTAAAAACCCGATCATCAATTACAGGTCGTTCGGAGAAAATAAATACAATGTGGCCACTAAGGCGGCTGCCTACATGAAAGGAATGCAGGATGGTGGTTTATTGGTAAGTATTAAACACTTTCCAGGCCACGGAGATACAGATGTAGATTCGCACTATGACCTTCCGCAATTGAATTTTACTAAAGCCCGGCTGGATAGCCTTGAAATTTATCCCTTCAAACAATTGATTATGGAAGGTGCCGCGGGGGTGATGATCGCACACATGAATATCCCCTCACTTGACAGCACACCGAAATTGCCTTCTACACTTTCTAAACCGATTGTGACCGGCCTTTTGAAAGAAGAGCTTGGGTTCCGCGGTCTGATTGTTTCAGATGCTATGGAAATGAAAGGCGTAGTGAAAAACTTTAAAGACGGCCAGGCTGATGTGATGGGCGTAATAGCTGGAAACGATATCCTTGAGCTTTCTGAAAACAGTGCAAGGGCCGTGAAACTGGTTCGCCAGGCTGTGCGCGATGAAAAAATCAGTATGGACCAGATTGATGCGAGCGTGAAAAAAATCCTGACCGCAAAATACTGGGCAGGATTAAATAAAAAAGATTCGGTAGATGAACATAATGTATATGCTGAAGTTAACAGACAGGAGAGCCTTGACCTACGTCAGCAACTTGCCAATGCTTCAATTACGTTATTGAATGGTTCAGGCGCAATCAAAGCATTGTCTCCTGAAAGAAGAACAAACATCATTAGTATCGGTACCCCTAATGTGACCGTGTTCCAGCAGGAACTTGCAACTTATTATAAAGATGCGGTACTGTTTAACCTGGACAAAGATGCCAACATCAATGTCATTGCAAAAGTGCTTGGAACGTTTTCGCCAACAGACCAGGTGATTATCGGTATCCACGATAGTCGCACACGTCCCGGAAATGGAATGCCGCTGAGTGCCGACCTAAAAACACTCATTAGTAATATGGCTACCAAAAATGCAATCATAGCCCTGTTCGCCAATCCGTACAACCTGGCCAGCCTTCCTGGGATTGAAAGAAGTCCTTCGCTGGTTATTGCGTATCAAAAGGAAGATTTTATGCAGAAGGCGGCGGCATCGGTAATTAAAAATCAGATCAATGCTAACGGCAAACTGCCTGTAAGCGTATTACCGTTTTTTAAATATGGTGATGGTGTAAATATGGAGATGGTTACAAGCTTCTAATCTGAGTATGCTTCAGCCCCTTAAAATATTACAGGCTTCTGCAGGATCGGGAAAGACCTTCAATCTGACCGCTCATTATCTTACGCTTCTGTTATCGGGCGAAACCAAGTACAGGGAAATCCTTGCGGTAACCTTTACCAATAAGGCTACGGAGGAGATGAAATCCCGTATCATGGAGGTATTGAAGGGTTTCGCTACGGGTGATGCCGGGGTGGGCGACTACCGGGAGCTTGTCCTGCAGGCGCACCCTGATCTAAACCCTGAAGCTTTACAGCAAAAATCCGAAAGGATTTATAAAAAGATACTTCACGATTACAGCCGTTTTTCTGTAAGTACCATTGATGGTTTTGTGCAAAAGGTAATCCGTGGGTTTGCCTTTGAGTTGGGGCTGGATTCAGGTTACGCCCTGGAAATGAATTTTGATAAGGTAAAAAACGACCTTGCCGACAGGCTCGACCAGCAGCTCGATCATAATCCCAACCTATTGCAATGGATCATTGACCTGGCACTGGACCGGATTGATAACAATATCAGCTGGAACTACCGCACAGAACTCACTGATCTCGCTGGTGAAATCTTCAAAGAACGTTATCAGCCATTTGACAATGCCATCCAGAACCTTGTACAGGAAACTGATCTCAACGAGCTGTTTAAAAATTACGGCAAGGAAACTAAAAAGCATATCAGTTCTTTCGAAGAGATGGTCAGCAAGCTTTCGGCCAGGGCCAGTGAACTGTTTGACACCTCAGGCATCAATCCTGATCACCTGAAAGGAAAATCACGTTCACCACTCAATAACCTCAAGAAGATTGCCGCAGGTGAACTGGATAAGGTAGATAGCCTCGCCAAATTAATCGATGAACCTGATGAGTGGATGAAACCTGGGTCGGATAATTCATTATATGAATCGTTAAACCCCATTATCCGCGAACTCAATACCAATTACCTGGAGCGTCTTCCCGATTATATCCTGGCGCAGGCATTTCAAAAAAATCTGTATTACTTGCGTTTGATGCAGGAAATGGCAGTCTTATTAAAAGCTTACCGTGAAGAAAGTGGTAACCTGCTCATCAGCGACGCGCAAAATCTTCTTAAAGGAATTACCGGAGATGATGATGATAACCCGGCCTTTATCTGGGAAAAAACGGGCAGCCGTTACCGCCACTTCCTTTTTGATGAATTTCAGGATACTTCTGCGAATCAATGGGGCAATTTTAAGCCACTGTTAAAAAACGCAATGGCCGAAGCCAATGGCAACCTGATAGACCACCTGATAGTTGGAGATGTAAAACAATCTATTTACCGCTGGCGTAATGGCGACTGGAATATCCTCCACCAACAAGCCAAACAGGATATCGGGCCTACCTATGTGACCCATGCCAACCTGGAAGAGAACTACCGCAGTACAGAAAATATTATCACATTTAATAACCTCTTGTTTAAAGCGCTGCCGATATTGATGCAGCGCAATATCAATGATACTATAGATACCCAGGCCTCCAACCAGGCGCTTACGTCATGGTGGGCAGAGAAAGGCTTCAACCATATTATGACTGATGTGTATGCCGAGGTACAGCAAAAAACTACACAACGGACACCCTTAGGCGGAACAATCGATTTCAACGTGCTCAAAACAGACGCGGATGGCGCCGTTCTGAATAAAACAACATTTAAAGCGGAAGCGCTGCGTAAAATGGTTGAAACCCTTCAGCGCTTGCTGGTCACTGAAGCCCGTTATCAACCGGGCGACGCCTGTGTGCTGGTGCGCTCCAATGCTGAAGCCGTAGCCGTGGTAGATGCCCTGATGGAAAATAACATCAGTGTGATCTCAGGTGAGGCACTCCTGATTGAAAACAACATCGCTGTAAGGATATTGATCGATACGTTGAAGGTTATGGCGGGACTGGCGGAAAACACCGCTTTGTATAAAGCAAATTGCATCAGCTTATACGCACAGCTGCAGAACCGTGTCCCTGATCCCGTACATTTGTTTAACCTAAAGAGTAAAACTTTGGGTGATCTTACTGATGTGCTGCCAGCCGAGCTTTGCCTGAGCTGGAGAAGCTGGATGCAGCAACCGCTGCCAGAACTGCTTGAAAAACTAATGAAGGCATACGGACTGAATACGGCCGCCCATGCTATTCACCTTCCATATCTTTTTGCACTGAGGGACCTTGCCGGAAATATTGGCCGACAGGGAGAACGCGGAATTACCTCTTTCCTTAAATACTGGGATGAAGAAGGCAGCAGAAAAACCCTGCCCTCGTCTGAAAGTACGGATGCTGTACAGGTAATAACCATCCACAAATCAAAAGGCCTTGCCTTTAAAGTGGTGATGCTCCCTTTCTGTAACTGGGATATCAATGGAAAGATCAATACGATATTCTGGGTGCCGGCAGATAATACCCCTTATCATCAGCTGAAACGTATCCCCTTAAAATATAATTCAAGTCTGGGTCAGTCGGCCGTAGCTATCTCTTATTATGAGGAGTTGCTGTTTAATCAGATGGATGCCCTCAATATGCTTTATGTAGCCACAACCAGGACAAAAGAATATCTTTATATGAGTAGTCTGGGCAAAAAGGCCGACAGCATTAGTACCATCGGCGATCTGCTGATCCGTATTTTTGAAGATCAGCTTTCTGAGGACGGCCGGTTCCTGGTAGAGGAGGAAGTTACCAAAAATCCCACTTCAGACACCGGTCATGTGCTGCGCCCCGAAATACTCAACCTGGCAACATACCCGGTTTCAGACCGCTTAACAGAAGTTTTCAGCGGAAACCTGAAAAGACGAGAGCTGGATATGCTGGGCAATAACGCGGGAAGGGAAGGCAGCATCCTGCACGAAGTACTTGCGCGGGCATCAGACAGCGTTGCGGTAGATCATATCTTATCGCAGATGTTGACAGAAGGTTTTTTCAGGGAAGAAGAACTGGCATACTTCCGGAGACAGGCCATCACGGTTCTTGAACACCATGATTTGCAGCTTTTGCTGAAGAGTAGTACAGAAACTATCAATGAAAAAAGTATCATCGACCGCTCAGGTAAAAGTTACCGTCCTGACAAGGTGCTGATTTCTGACGGGGAAGTAACCGTTATCGATTATAAGTTCACACAAAAAGAAAGCCCTGCGCATATCAAGCAGGTGCATGGCTATCGCACATTGCTGCAGGAGATGGGTTACCCAACGGTAAACACCTATTTATTTTATGCCCATAGCGGCGAACTGAAATTAGTTTAATCATGGTACCATTTTTAAAAGAAGTTGCGGAAGATCTGGTTGCAAGGATGGGAGAGGACCTTCATCACGCTGCGGTGGTATTTAACAATAAACGCCCGGTGGCGTATTTGCAAAACCACCTGGCACAAACGATAGGTAGACCTTTCTGGAGCCCGTCTTTTTTTACCATTCAGGAATTTTTTGCGCTATCTACTGATTTGCAGGTGGCCGACGGGTTCAGCCAGTTCTTCACGCTGTACCAGCAATACAATGAACTGCTCAAAAAAGAAAATGCCAAACCAATCAATCCTGATGTCTTTTACCCGGTCGCCCGTATAATTCTGAGCGATTTCGCGCAGATTGATAACGACCTCGTAAATGCAGCCCAGCTTTTTGAGGAGCTGGAAGACATTGCAGTAATAGAAAAGAATTTCCAGCACCTGAGCCCCGAGCAGCAAGGGTTTCTGGAGCAGTTCTGGACATCCTTTTCTTCTGGAAAACAGAAAAACCATCAGGAACAGTTTATCAGAATGTGGCGCAGGATGCCACAATTATACGATGGTTTTCATGCGGCACTTAAAGCTAAAGGGCTTACCTCAATGGCACATGTTTACCGAAAACTTGCCACGGGTAAGGCCGATAAGCCCGGTTTTATAGATGCCTTTGAACAGGGTAAACTGGTATTTGCAGGATTTAATGCGCTGAGTAACGCAGAGGCGGTCATCTTTAACCGATGGAGCCAGGACGAAAAGGCCTTGTTTTATTTTGATACGGATAACTATTACATGCAGGACGAGACACAGGAAGCTGGTCTTTTCCTCAGAAAAAACATACAAAAAATAGGTTTGCCAAACGCTCTTGGTGAAAGCAAAGACCTGATCAGGTCGTTTCCTAAGGAAATTAGTGTATATAAAACCCAGGGCCAGACCGCACAGGCCAAGATTCTGCAAAAGGAACTGGAAGAAGACTACCCAATGTTACAGGCACAGGATAACGCAGGTAAAATTGCATTGATCCTCGCGGATGAAAGCCTGCTGCTGCCGGTATTGCAAACCATACCCACGCATTATGTATCTGACGAAGGGGCAAGCAGTGTAAACCTGAATGTAACAATGGGATACCCCCTGCTGGCTACTTCGATTTTCGGTCTTGCCGATATCTGGTTAAGTGTGCAGTCGCAACTGGCTGCGGGGAAAAAGAATACCGTATACTACCGCGAAGTGGAAGCATTTTTGTCGCACCCTCTGGTTGGCATGCCCACCGAAACCCGTAACCAACTGCAAAAAAACATCCTTGATGGGATTTTTGTAGAGATAGAAATGGATGTTTTAGAGGAAGCCGGCGAACTGTCTGCGCTGTTCTTTAAAAAACGGGACAATGGTACTACTGCAATTACAGGATTGTTAGAAGTGCTGAGGCACATATTAGAGCAGCAGCTGGAAGAGAAAACGCTCAAACAGACAGAGGCTGATCTCTTCATCGCTACAATCAAGGAACTAAACCGCTTACATGATACATTAATGGCATATACTGCCCAACTGCCGCTTCCCTTTGTGTTGTCGCTGATGCAAAAAGCCATTCAGGGTATTGCTGTTCCGTTAAGCGGAGAGCCTCTTGAAGGTGTTCAGGTGATGGGATTGCTGGAGAGCAGAAGCCTTGATTTTGATCATGTATATGTATTGGGCGTAAACGAAGGTGTTTTGCCGCAGGTTAGCGTTTCGCCAAGTTTTATTCCTGACAGCATCCGTCGGGCCTATGGCCTTCCGGTAATCGAAAACCAGGACGCTATATCTGCCTATATGTTCTACCGTTTGCTACAGCGCTCGCGCAAGGTAAGCCTGGTATACAACGGACAGGGTGATGAAAACAACACCGGTGAACCCAGCAGGTTCCTGCGTCAGCTGGAATTTGAGAGTGGGTATACCTTCAAATATTTTGACCAGTTGCAAACTATTTCCACCAGCCGCCATCAAAGCAGCGACATCAAGAAGGAGGGCGAGGTTTTACAGCGGTTAAATTTGTACCTCGACCAGCAGGAGCCGGCCTTACGTTTATCGGCCACGGCCCTAACCACTTATATGAATTGCGAGGTCCAGTTTTTCTATAAGTATATTGCGAAAATAGAAGAGCCCAAGCAGCTTTCGGAAAATCTGGAAGCCAATAATATCGGCTCGATGCTCCATTTTGTGCTCGAACGATTTTATGGTGAACTAAAAGACGAAAGCCCCTACATTACCAAAGAAAGGATCGTTGCGCACCGGAAACAGCTGGACAGACTGGGAAAAATTGCTTTCGCAAAGATCATGGCCGATAATGAGCACCATGTGGTGAATCACAATGGCATGCAACAGGTGGTTTTAGCAATAGTTTCCGAATATGCCAATGTAATCCTCAACTACGATGAAATGGAAGCCCCGTTTACGATTCTTGATCTGGAAAGTAAGGATGAGATCGGCTATAAAATCCATGTAGGTGGAAGGGAGCATTCGCTAAGCCTTTTTGGGATTATTGACAGGGTGGACAAAAAAAATGGCGTTACCCGTGTAGTAGATTATAAAACCGGCAGGGACGAACTGCAGTTTAGTTCTTTGCCTGAGATTTTTGATGCATCGACCGATAAAAATAATAAAGCTCTTATACAGACACTATTTTATACCTATGTATATGAACAGTCGAGAAGCATCAGTAATATGGAGCCCAATCTCTACCTGATCCGGAAAATGAGAAAAGAAGGAACTTTATTTCACTCTTCTGAGAGCAGGAAAAGGGTGCATCTGCAAGCCGAACACCTTGAAGGATTAAAAGAAGAATTTGCGCGTTTGCTAAAGGCGAAACTCGAAGAATTATTCGATCCGGAGAGGCCATTTTTACACACAACGCTGGCAGACAACTGTAAATATTGTCCATATTTATCATTATGTGGCAATTAAACGCTTTAGGAAGGCCTTTTGTCAGCGT
>Ga0247815_10002806_pt1 | contig 12766 bp, 13 predicted proteins | sample UWRJL194509B1_FD_181014 | JGI IMG/M metagenome (GOLD analysis project Ga0247815, IMG submission 181014) | Plant litter microbial communities from Arlington Agricultural Research Station in Wisconsin, United States - UWRJ-L194-509B-1 | ecosystem: Environmental > Terrestrial > Plant litter >... | reverse complement strand
GCGATCGCAGAATACGAGATAAAGATAGTGCGCGGGGTTGAAATTTTCAAGCGCCGACTACTTATCGTGGACATGGCCGACATAGACCCAAGAGTTCAATGCAGAGCCGCAGGACGCACTAGTGTGGTACGCGTTCGTCGTCATTGTGGGGGCATATTGCGCAAGGGCCGACAAAACGCTGACCAATGAAACCGTACGTATGACAGCGAAAATGAGCCACACAGTATGCTGTCCCGAATCGAATCACCGGATAATGCAGGAACACCATCGCCTAGGATGATAAATGAGCTCATGTCATTTGAAGGTCAACGTATGATGCTGACTGACTGGGTAATGATGACTTGGTTTGGAGAACAATGCAGCGGGGGTCAAGTGGAACAAATATGCAAACTGGGGAGTTGAGATCGGATTGTATCCCGCGTAAAAAGCGAGTTGCAATGGGCGCGGCCATTCGTGTGGGGTCGTGACTGGTCGTGACAGGTCGTGACAGTCTGACCTGGTTTATGCCAGGAGACGATTGTTTGATGCTTTCCGAGATCCAGAAAGTGGTGGGATTGGTGACAGCGATGACATAGCGAAATATTGATAGTTGGATTCCCAGACAGGTGCAGTGGGATACCGGCGAAACCTTCGGTGACCGATGTCAACTCTCAAATTATGTTGTGGCCGCATTGCCGTTGCCCTTCCGCGCCCTAATCTCGTCGGCCTTCTGCTGGAACCAGTCCTCATCTGGTTCGTTGATCTGGCGAACAAGGTGAGTTTAGCGAGTACAAACACAACATAATGGGTGCCACAACAACAACCAGACAACACACCCACGCTGCCAGCTCCTCGCTCAGCTTTGCCTCGTCCTCTGGCGTGAGTTCAACTGCTTTGCCATCCTCTGCGTGCTTCTGCAGCAGCTCTGCAAGTCGGCGAGCGCCGTTCGCGACGCCGTTAGCTTTGGGCGTTGTTGGCCGGTCCCAGTCTTCAATGGAGAACGAAGAACGCGAGAGGGCCTCGACCTGTTGATCAGTGTCCGTAGCCATTGCAAAAGGAGTTTGGCGCGGTCCGAAGGGATGACAAGGGGTTCCAGAGAGAGTTTCGTAAATATCCAGTCGCGCGTCTGAGTGTTTAAATCGTCGCGGTGTGTGGCCTAAGAACCGCTTGGCTGGGAATCTGTATAACGCCGGGTTGTTCTAACGCGCACAAGACTTCAAACGACAGCTGAACGTGGACACTCTGAGCACGTGCGGCTGGCGACCAAGGCAAGAGTTGACAAGAGATGAAAGCGGCGAGAGCGTGTCGCTTTCCGCGAAGGACGAGAAAGGAGCAGGAAGAGCGGCACCGGAATTTCCACAGCGCGCGGAACCATTATGGGTCCGCGCGCGCGCTCTTAGTTCCCATTTGGGACTTACACACCTGAACTACAATGGGTCCGCTTCATTTCCGTTTCCAACGATTGATTCGAAGGAAACAGCCTATGAGATAGGGTTTCGAGCGAGATGTTCATTCTGTTGTCAAGTCGGACTGGTCTGATGTGAGCATGGAGCGAATACCACTTGTGGGCGTCAAAATATAAGCTACTGAAGGCGAAGGGTGGGTATGTACAGGTTGCGGGTTGAATGCATGCGAAAACCCAGCCACTAGAATTACATACAAATAATATTGCAACAACACCATTGGGTTGGTGATGGACAAGTTTTCGTCCGGTGGTTCCAGCCGGTCGGAACACAGTCTTGAGTTACAGGAATACATAGCAGCGCGCGGTTTATCGTTAGTCGACGCGTGAATAGGAATGGGTCTGCAGACGCAGGCCACCATTGTGATTATAGGTAGGACTCGGACTTGGATGCAGAGTGCCGTTGTCCGACTCGCTGTCGGAAAAGCCCTCAGTAGCAAGGCTGGCCTCGCTGACGTGTTGACGGGCTACGTAGTCACGAACGTCGCCTCCTTTGACTCCGTGCTTGCTACGGAGGTGGCGGTACGTGTTGCCGGGAACCGTGAAGGTCCTGCCGCAAACGACTCCCGAAGCGACAGGGTATGTGCAGATATAACCTGCGGGTGAGACGGAGTCTCAGCAAGAGTCCACGGTCTCAGAGTCAGAGGCTCGACTGAGAACTCACTATTAGCCTCGGTATGGGTATTCTCGTGAGTCTGTGAGGATGAGAAGAGTCACAACTTTGGTCAGTCCGCATTCGCCACACGCCGCCATGTAGGCGCACTGATGAGACAGAGAGTGACTCACAAGATAAGTGCTCTGACGTGTAAAGCTTCGTCCACAATAACCGCAAACGAACGACTTTGGGGTCGCTGGTGCAGAATCTGCGTACTTGTGGTTGGTGTTGGCTCCGCTTGGGACGGGCCGCATCGTGCCACTTTCGAAAGTTTGCAACATGGAACCTGGAGAGAGAGTCGTTGCGCGCGTGTGGCGTGGATCGGTAGTGGCGGGATATGAGGAGGATGGGCCAGAGTAAGAGACCGGTCGTTGCTGAGACCGAGGAGGAGAAAGGGGAGCACCAAGAGAGTGACGGGAGGGAGCGACAGTGGTCAGCCGACCGGTATTGGTACCCACTGGCATAAGCGCTACCAATGAGGCAGGGCCGGGATCCTGACCGGCAGGTATGCCTAGTAAGAGCGACTATTCAGTGGTTCGTTCGAGGGTATGACCCCTAGGTCAGACGCCGGCACGCACCAGCGAGAAGCCTTGCGAACGAAGGGAGAGCCCGTGCCTCAGGCGAATGCGAACCGGTCGTGACGCGACTCATGGGAGAACTTAGGATGTCATGGATGGAGAATCTGGAGCGCATCACCCTCCCGGGGTCTTAAATGTGTGTGCAATTTCCTCCGCCCCGACTCCGTTCGGGCGTTTGCCAGAAGCGGTGTCACGTAACGCGTTCGGTACAGGCATGCGCATCGAGAGCCCCCGACTGGCCTGTTTCACCTGCACCGAGATTGTGATGATCTACTGACGTTTGTGTTGGGTAGCCATCCGGCGCAAGTTTGGTTTGGGGTTGACGTGGGGTGGTGGTGGTGGGACATCAACTGCACGTACCAGGGGTTGCTCCAATTGCAAGCGGTTTTGCATTCGGACACAGCACGCGACGCGCAACATCGGTGTTCCGACTTTGTGGCCACCCGTGCCTTGAAAGAGTCACACATTCTTCTGGCCGAGGCGGGATTATGTGACATCGGCTACATGCAGCTGTCGTCGGCGCTGAAGCCACAGCCGCGCCTCCGTGCACCCGAACTCGCTTGCACTCACTTCGGCGGTGCCGACTGACGCAAATCCCGTCGAGCGCTAACAATCGATGACGCTCTCCACCTGCCTCCACTTCACAAACCTCGGCGCAAGTGCGCCGGTGGCCGACTGGATGGGGCAAGGGTCGACAATCCGTACAGACCCGCCAGTGGAAATGCTCGAGTCGTCCCATCCCCGCTCATGGTACCCACTGCCGAACACAGCTCGGTACTAGCTTTGGGGCAAAATAAGGGCTCTCGATCATTTGGATTGGCCGCGGTGGGGACGGAGGTTCGGCTAAGACCACAACTTCATCAACAGCCGATGGCGTCTGCCCAGTGAGTTTGTCAGCTACACACGACATCAGCATGCCATGACGTTGATTTGCACGCCTCACTGTAGGGTTGTCCCTGCGCCGGAGAATCGCATCTCATCATCGGTGAACCTGACCTAGATTGGCGGCGACCGGTCTGGTGAGATGCCGACCTCCGCATCAAACGCCTCGGGAAGTCTTCTGGTGGAGATTGTTTGTCGGCCATGAAACTCGTTCCTGCAGCGAGCTTTGCCCCTGCAGAGCTGCGGCTTAGATGGGGTATTGAGCTGCGCCGAACACCGCCTGGCGAAACGGAGGTGTCACTCTCTGTCGGTGCGCCATCGTCGCCACGGCTTCTAAGTCACATGCGTCTGGGCCCCGCAGGAGGCAAGTTGAAACAGGTGCGCGGAGCTGGGTCGTTGCAATGTGCAACGTACATCACCATGTCATCCGAACCCTTGGCGAGAATTGCGTCCGCGAGACTACGCGCATATCGCAGGATTCGGAAATGAACTGGCTAGCGTTTGCAAGTCGTTTGCAACAGAGCTAGAACCCACGCTGAAACAATTATACCGCCTAGCGGACAGCGGCCTCAACCAGCACTTGAGTCACCTCAAGGGTGAAAGGCGAGCTGTGGCGAAATGACAGCCATGAGTTGTCTCACTGATACCAGCAAACCGCTCAATCTCCCACTTCGGGAATCCGATAATGAACTGCTCCGATCAACATGCCCGAGTTGGCATCCCTATCATTGCGGCGCGCCCAGAGTAGAAGTGCAGAGGTTCAATATGCGCGAGGCGCCGCTGCACGAACGCTGAGCGCTGATCGGCTACAGCGTTAATCTGAGCAGTTACATTGAACCAAATCTGCGGCATGGATTTGCACGGCCCACCGCGACTGCACCCTTAACTTCTATGTTACCCCCAACTGCGATGGCACGACCAACTGCTTCTGTTAGTTCCAACTGCGATGGCACGGCCAGTTGTCCGCGTGCAAAGTTTGGCTGGAGTTGTTTTCAGACACCGACCGCATCATTGGCCACTGTCACAGTGCAAACACTTATAGCTATGGTATCAGGTACTCCGACCACGCCGAGCATGGGGCGCACACAAGCACCTCACTCCTCCCGGTGGAACGACCGGAGGCGTCAGTCTCCTTCACCCGGCAGGCTTGTCCACCGGTTAGCCCGAGGCCGGGCGTTCATATGGTGAAGCTCAACGTAAGCTCCTAAGGCACGCATGGTGAAGCGCAGTGCAGCTCCGGAACTGTCATAATTTACGGAGAATCTTCCGCATGTTGCTTGGAGGAGGAAACAATGTCGCCGCCGGCGGCGTGATGGGAGGCAAAATGCCACAAGAGTGGCGTCCATACGCGCGGTGCGCGTGAGAACGAAGTGTTTGCCTTACAGAAGATCCCTGGAAATTGGCCATTGTGAGAGCGCGCTGACTGGTGTTGCCCGGAAGTGTGGGTTCTCCAAATCGTCCGAATTCAAGCTGCTTGCCTATCGTTCTCGGGAATCGCGCGTAAGCTGACTCTTGCGCCATGTGCAGCTTGTTGAAACTTTCGCCTTCTCTAACAAAGGCGGAGATGTCGCTGGGATGAGGTGGAGCTGAATATAGCAAAGTACTTGCGCTACGCAAACTCCGCGCGTGGAAACTCCGACCGTCGTGTTTCAACATGCGGTTGAGGGCTATTTCTCCCGAGAGGCGCACAATCTCCACTCTTGTCCATACAAGTTTCCGAAGAGAATGAACCAGCAACCTATAATTTATGTCCAACAGTGTGTTGGATGAGAGGGAGTGAGGTAGAGAGATATGAGGATGAGATTGAGTAGACGGCTGTACATCAGAGCACGGGGAGAGACATCAAGCGGCACAACTAGCAGGAACGCCGGGAAAAGAAAATGCGAAAAAGAAAGAAAGAAAAGAAAAAGATCGACAGAAATGTAAGGTATGTATGACAAGGACCGGGAGCGGCGGCAACGATGAACAACTCCTCAATGGGAAGAAACTACATCTAATGCCACAACACCAACGCTGGGAGCGTACACGCCAAATTCTGCCACTGCAGGCAGCTAATCCAAGGGAGATACACGGTCTGCGGATCCAGGGGGGAAAGAAGACAGAAAAGCAGCAAAAACCAAGAGAAAACGCGCCGCTTCGTGCGCTGCAGAAGGGCCCGATGGGGTAATCGAATTGAAGTGAAGATAAGTGTGCGCGGGATGTGTACGATACACGCATGCAGAAGACACATGCGTGGAGAGCATGGCGAGATGCCGCGAGTGAGCCCGTACGACAAGGACCGCAAGTCATGATGCCCCGCGGCAAGGAACCGAACGAGGCGTGCGAACGTATCATGTACAGAAACCGATTTTCCTGCCGTTAGTGTCTGAAGCCGACGTTACAAGTCCAAGATGGGAGAAGGGGAGAGAGGCGTGGGAATCGCCGGGCCTACCGCCTCGGCGGTGCAGGCGGGTCGGGGATGAGATAGTGCACCTGTGATAATGGCATGTCAGCACTATGTTCAGACCATATAGCAGAAAAGCGGACCTCTCTAGCACCCTCCATCTCGAATGGGAACGCGTTGAGCAACACCGTGTCGGATCGTTGCGAGTGGCTGATCATCTGAGCACCCAAATCCGCCTCAGGGATGTCCTCCTCACTGTTCCGTTTTGACGGCGTTTGTGCCGAGTCAGGCCGGTACGTGGGCACTGGTTTCCTCGTCGGCTTCTTAGCGACCGAGTTCGAGCGAGTTGTGGTAGCGCCAGTAGTGGCAAGGGATGCGACGGCAGTCTCGTTCGATTCATGGCCATCGGAGTGAGGGTACGGCGACGGAATAGGCGTTGCATTTGTCGGCGTCACGTTCGTCGGGATCGATTGCAGTGTCGAACGGCGGGACTCGCGGGTACTGAGCGGACCGAGCACCATTGCCTGACTGGACTGGGAGTGCCGCCGGAAGACAGGAGGCTCAGGCGAGAAATTGCCACTGTGCCCACCGCTGCTACCCTTCTCCTCGAAGCTGTCGCTCTCGAGATCGCGTCCGGCAACCATGGCCTCGGCGTTGCGCGATAAGCGGTTGGGCGTGCCTGGAGGGAGCCCTGTCATGCCGCGGAACCGAGAATCCTTAGAGTCCACCGAGCCCCAAGCATCTGCTGGTCGAGAAGACTGGTTGCGTGCAGCTTTGCGACGCAAGACGCACATGAAGAACACGCCGAAGATGGCGGCGAGACCCACAAGCGATCCCACCACAGCACCGGCAATGATGCCGGTCTTGTTTGGGGCGCCACCGGTGCCTGGGACGATTGCAGTTTGCTCTGGCTGGTTAGAACCCTGTGAAGTTGTCGGGACGGTGCCGTCTGTGAAGCATGCCGTGTCGCCTGCAGTGATCTCAAAAGCACCAGAGTCCGCTACGGTCGTCCCACTGCTACTTGTGGTAGATTCGCCGATGAGCTTGTACCAGCCTACAGGAACTTGGACAGCCCAGAGGATTTCGCGATTCTCTACAACAGCGGGCTGGCCAACGATGACCGGACGAGCAATTTCGCCCGGTGCACGGCGTAGGAACCTGCGGAGAGAGGGTGTTGTCGGAAAAGCCGGTGGCCCTACGGTACCTGTCGCCGACGAGATGGAAAAACCAGGAGAGGTGATGGAGACAGAGTCAGAGGTTCCAGATGGGATGACCGGGGCGTTCACGTTGGTAATGTACGCATTGAAGCTGTCCGTGATGTCGGGATTGTTGTACAGCCAGCGCAGCCTGACCACTGAACAGGTCGCGAACCTCTGATCTGTAGCGTTGCGATAGTTTGGACCGACAAGTTGAATTCGTGGCGGCTCTGAAGCATTTGGGGTAGGTAGTGGCAGCGAACCATCATCCTGCCGTGCCTCGAGCAGCGGGCCGGCTGCAGCAACAGCCCCGACCAAAAACAGGCCGAATAGTTGTGACGGGCGAGCCAACATGTCTTTACTCGATTATAAGCGCACATAATATGGCAGGTCTTGAAAGCCACACGGACCTGGTCACCCTTGTTACTCAGCAGCGCGCCGAGCAGGAGCGCTCAATTAATGAGTGAACGCGGGCCTGGTTGTGACCTGAAGAATGGCGCACGGCCAACCGAGATGAGTAAGCAACGACCGGCGTGCAACGGCTTGGACGGTGCAGGGTGGGGAGGAGGGGCAAAGAGCGACGATGAGAGGAAGACAAGATGTAGTTGCTCCCGATCAATGTCCGACACGTTCATCATACAACACCCAGGCACGTCTCAACGCCGCCAGTCACAGAGCCAACGCACCTGTCCAAGTCGTCCTACGCACGCAAAGAGCCGAGCGACGGACGTGGGATGGAGAAGACAAGGGGTAAGGGACGGCACCCGACGGCTCCGCGCCAGCTCGCACTGCACGTGTCCAATCCCGACCCGACCGCTTTGGAGCCGTCAGCCATGCAGTTACTCCGACTATACATCTCACCCTGGCCAAAGTTTGTCCTGAAACTTACCCAGCCGCCATGGTGATACTTATGAGACGTCGCTCGGCTATCTGTTCGTGCACCTGCCACCAGTCAGCTATCTCTCAGTCGTCAACGATGCTGCTGCTGCATCTGCTTCGCTCATCATAGTCCCGTGTCGTCTTGTTTGTTTGACCGAGGCCAGATGCCGAAGAAGCCCGAGTCGCCACAAGGTTATGGAGCCCAGATGTTCTACCAACCCAGCATACACGCTACCTATCCGAGAGCTAGCCTACGTAGGAGAACGCCTGCAGCGCAAACGTTCGTTGTAGGTCTACTTCCAACTACCCTCGCGTCATCCCCGGGTCCGGAGTTCACATGGATACCAGATATTCAGGGGCTTCTGGGGACTGGGCACGGGAAGATGCGTATTCGCATTCGAACCCTCGTTCGAGCCCACGCCCAGCCCGAAGTTCCGACCGGCCAGCGTGAACACACAAGAACACTTGGAATCCAACTGTTGAGCCACCCCAGCGCTAACATTCCTATCGATCTGTGAGCAGCTCCTCAATGACTGGTACTAGAGTTGTTGGTTTGGTTGAGTGAGGCGCGACGACGACATCTGTCCCGGCGCATCACCGGTGGCTTGCGTCGAGAGGCCGCCACAGTCCACCAAGCTTATTTCTGACAGCGTCTTTCGGGTGCATTTTTGGGTCGGCATCTGCCTAGAGGTAGTGCGCTGCATTTTCCATGTCAAAGGCCGTTTACTTGAACATACATTCCCGACCTAACCCAACTACTCACAATCAGACTCCGCCTGGTGTGCTCCGCGGAGATGATCGAACGCCGAGGAACAATTCAATCAAGGCCGGAAACATGAGTGCTGGACATGCAGCTAGTATGGACAATCACTGTGTACGGCACCAAGTCTCATCCGACCATCATCAGGAAGAAGTTCTTTCATCCCAACCAATCACATTCGCATTTTCTGAGGAATTGTATAACTTTTGCTATGAACTACGCGTCGCGACGCGTTTCACAGCCTCGCGAAATGCATCCGCTTGGCCAAGCAGCGCGCCACTCAACTCCGTACGCATCATCGAGGGCGTCCCGCTTCATCTCGTGTCCGCGTCGCAACCGTTGGTACTATCATTGCCCCCGAGACCACACACACCGTCATGTTTGAGGGTATAAAGGTCTGAGATTCCGCTTTGCACTGTGACTCGGCCTCTGCCCATCCCGCAACCCACGAACGCATTACCCAACATTCCTGCCCCCTGTCCTCCCACTACGGCGTTGACAAACGTCCCTGTCGACCCGAATTTTGATCAAATCGAGACGATCAACACGCACACCAACTCTCTGACTCTGTAATTTTGTCCGGACTTCATATTCGTACTGTATCGTCAAGCCGCAATCGACAACCAAACCCAGTATTAACAGCACATGTTCCACGCTCCAACCCCTGCTCACCAGCAGCACGGAAACCTCCCACACGTGCGCAGTCAACGTCATACGGCGACGAGTGCAGTCTCGCCGTTGCACCACCCGATGGTCATACCAATCACCTCGATGACGCCCCACCGCGCCACCGACCCAGCGCTCTACGCCGCCAATCCGGTCCACCACGTGCCGGCCATGCAAACGATTTCATCGGGTCGGCCCGCATATCCCGCTCCGATACGGTACCCTCTGAACGGTCACTCCATGCGCACCACCCATCCTCCTCAGATGTCCACTGGTGCTGGTAGTGTCTACAACCACCACCATCCGACGCACGTTCCATCCGACCGTATGCCATTCCTCGTCGAGCATACCCCGCTTCCTAGCCACTCGCGAATTTTCAAACCGCTTGTCATCCCACGGTTTGTGCTGGTCGTGCCTCGGCAGCCTGTTGGACACCGCGTGCCATTTGAACCAAGTCCGCGCGCGATTGTCACCACACCTCGCGCCTTGCCACAGTCATATGTGCAAGCGCAGATCCCAGACAATGTGCACCCGCATGTCCATCCTCACCCCGAGCATCGCACGCCTCGTCGAAGCATGCCAGTCACCTCAACCAAACCCCCGATCCTCAAGCGCACGCGATTCTCCGATGAGGTAGAGATTCATTGGCTCGACGTCGATGAACTTGATCGGGTGGACGGGTCGCCTAACGGTCCAACCAAGCTGCGGAAGGTCCACCACCACACCGCCAGTAGCCATGCGTAATCCCGCCACGATCACGACCTTCGTCCCCGATTTTTAGCTGTACTTGTAGCCGATATTTCTTTTATGTTTGCTTTACGACTTCGCCACGATCATTTGGCGGCACGATTCGTATTGACTGATTGGTTTGCCGCCTAATGCTGTAATATATCCATGTACGAATTGAGTGGCCCTTACTGATGACAAGTCTGGGTGGTGTTGGGGCAGGAGAGACGAGTGACTTCAGGCGTCTGCGACAGCCGAGTCGTCCCGCATGTGATGTTCATGCCCGACTTCGCGCTCTACGTACTGCAATCGCAGTCAGCGCACCACATACAAAGAGAGCAAACACGAGCCACGCACCGCTGCTGCCTTCTTGAGGTCCCAATCCACATCCACATAGTCAATGTCCTGCCTCGGGATCATCCATTCCAACACTGCAAAGAACAGGCAATCGACTATCATGATGCAGCAATAGATGAGTCCGGCGAAGGTACCGAGACGGCGCGACCGCTTCAGCCGCTCCCAGAGCGTCCGTTCCGGTGAGGCAAGCACGGCATCGTAGACCGCATCTGTGCGTTCGGTAACTAGCGCCCAGTCATAGAAGGCTTTGATACGCGAGTGGGCAGCTTGTGGGTCATGCAGGCCGTTTTGTACACGGCGGATGCCTTCTGCAATTGCACGGACGACGTCTATCTGTGGGTCAAAAATTGTACACGCAACATGCAATGGAAACGACTTGCCGTCCTCTTCCGTCCGAGCAAAGCTGATCATTTCCGGGGGTAGCACCTCTGGCACGCCTCCGACCTTCGTACTGACGACATACAACCCCGCGCATGCTGCCTCTAGCAGTCCAATACCAAATGCTTCGGTCAGCGATGTGTTGAGGTAGATGTGCGCTTGCGTGAGGACGTCGCGAACGTCAACGGGCCGCACAGAGCCGAGGAGGTCAACGCGGTCGTGCAACTGGTAGCGTTCGCGCATTTGGAGCAGTTCGACGAGTTTGGGGCCGTCGCCGCCGACGAGAAAGCGAACAGAGGCAAACCGTTCGCAGATGAGGGGGATGGTCGCGACGAGGAGATCGACGCCTTTGCGGTAGGCGAGACGGGAAATGACAACGATCGTGACTGAGAAAAATGAGAACAAACATACGCGGAGAGGTTGGAGACATACTGTTATCGGTTGATAGGGGTGTTGAGCGAGGCTTGTACTGCTCGGCGATGATAGCATTGGGAATGACATAGACGACCTCTGGTTCAAGAGCACCTCGAAGAACCGTATTCTCGCGTCTGAAATTGTATCAGCGACTCGGCGACAGAAGTGACTCGTAGCAACACACCCAGTATGCGAGACACATATCGCCGCGTCGACGTTCCGCAGCGCTCCAGTCAACAGCTTGTTGGTGAGGATACTCCCAGCATCGTCAAAACCAAACAGACTGTGATCCGTAAACACGCTCCGCACGCCCATGAGATGCGAGTGTAGAATGGCCTCCTGTGCAAGCGACGAGAGGCTTGCATGACCATGCACAATGTTGATACGTTCACGCAGCAAGATTGTGCGGAGGTACGGCAGGAATGCGAGGTAGTTGGGCAGAGTGGCCGACGATGCGATGGTTACGAATGGAATATGGTAGACCTTGATGCCAGGAACAAGCCAACGAATTCCAACGCGGTCTGGAGGGTGGGAGTGCGTGATGACGATCACCTGCTCATGCGTGTGAGCCGCAGTTATAATACTCACGAACTGCCTGACCTTATGACCTCGCCTGAGAAGGTTCGCGCCGAGCATATACATATGGCTTTCGACACCACCGACATTGGGGTGGAAGAAGTCCCCGACAATGCTAAACGTCGGGTCGTGTCAGTCAACAAGTTACAAGCCGCGAAACCAGGTATATGACGCACGCAATGCGTTTGATCATCTCACAAGCCACGCGAGTCTTGAGTTATCAAATTCTGAGCAGACTGGGTAGAAACTACCAGCTCATTGTCGAGGAAAGCGTTCGCGCCGTTGGAGAGCAGATCAACGTGCAAACGCGCTCCCAACTCCGCCGCACACTCTTTCCCTTCCAAACCTTCCGATGCGCGCCACTCTCGCTGTTCTTGGGGCATCACGCAGGCCACTGACTGGCAAGAAGGCCAACAAGGACTTCTACAAGGGTGGGTCTACTTGCGCTGTGGATTTGAGAAGACTGGACTGAAATTTCTGTCGCGCAGGCACGGGTACGGCGCAACTCCCCGGTGGTCACCGCACGGGCGCACCTGGTGCTCACGTTGTGCGCGGGAGGTCAAAATATCGTATCATCGACGAGAAAGTTCGCGTGTTTGTCGCACCGCCAATTGAGCGAATCCTCAACTCGCCGGTACGCAGCTGCGCTCATTGCTGATTTGATAACCTTGAACTCACACATTGTATCACTATAGCTGAAAGCATATGTACACCGCTCCGTAGAGCGTGTTTTCGATCACAGTGGCCCGTACGGCAACCTAGACGGCGGTGTCATGACCGGCGCGAAGTATCTTGAACTCATGCGCGCACGAGCGGCGCAGACCCAGACAACCGCAACACCAACCACGCCATCTCAATCGACTAGCTCCTAGTAA